>ENA-UPTA01000610-UPTA01000610.1-activated-sludge-metagenome-genome-assembly--contig:-NODE-610-length-41513-cov-7.762941_pt1 | contig 41513 bp, 43 predicted proteins | sample MGYA00238184_ERZ773361 | MGnify/ENA primary metagenome ERZ773361 (study PRJEB29100, sample SAMN05720205) | activated sludge metagenome | isolation source: anaerobic digester from wastewater... | reverse complement strand
CGGGCCATCGCCTTTGGATGATTGTTGTCCGCCGCGATGCCGTATACAGTTTCCGTCGGAAAAATGACCAGGCCGCCCTGCCGGATCATTTTGGCACAGGATGCGATTTTATCCAGCTCCGGATATTCCGGATCAATAGAGATAATCCGAGTCTTCAAAAATCCACCTTTTGTTGCAGAATCTTCTGTTTTTGCCGTTCCTGGAAATCCAGTAATTTCTGTCTGATATCCGGCCGGTGTAGGGCCAAAATCCTTAAAGCCAGCAGGGCGGCATTTTGGGCGCCGGGTTTCCCGATAGCAACGCCCCCGACAGGAACTCCCGGCGGCATTTGAACGGTCGACAACAGGGAATCCATCCCCTGCAGCACGGATTCAATCAGGACCCCGATCACCGGCAAGGATGTGTGGGCGGCAACGACACCTGCCAAAGCGGCAGAACCGCCCGCCCCGCAGATCACCACCTGCACCCCCCGCGTCATGAGCTCTTCGGCATAAGCGGCGGTCTCCCTGGGCGTGCGATGTGCCGATAAAATTTTAACTTCACATTCCACTCCGAATTCCCGGAGTATTTTGACCGATTCTTCCATCGTTGGCCAATCCGACTGGCTCCCCATCATGACCGCGATTTGAATGGATTCCATCCTCGTATCCTCTCATGTATTTAAGAGTTGTATTCGAGCGCCTTTGCTGAGCATCGCTTGAGCGCCCGGGCGCCGATATCCCGGCGAAAAAAACACCGGTCGAAATAAATCTGTTCAACCGCCTGATAAGCCTTCTGAACCGCGACTTCTATATTATCCCCCAGTGCGGTCACGCCCAGAACCCGCCCGCCGGAAGTAACCACCTGTCCGTGGGCTTCCTTCGTCCCGGCGTGAAAAACCCACACATCCGCCCTGTCCGCCAGACGGTCCAGCCCCTTAATCATTTTCCCTTTCTCATAAACACCGGGGTAACCGCCGGAACTCATCACGACACAAACACAGCTGCGGGCATCCCATTGCAAAGCCTTGCCGCCCAATTGCCCTTCACTCGCCGCCAGTAAGACATCTAAAAGATCCGTCTTAAGCCGCGGAATGACGACCTGCGCCTCCGGGTCGCCAAAACGAACGTTATACTCCAAAACTTTCGGGCCGTCCGGCGTTATCATCAACCCGGCATAAAGGACCCCCCGGAACGGACACCCCTCCTGTGCCATTCCCCGGATCGTCGGAGCGAGAATATACCGGTCGATGTCATACACGCAACTTTTCGTCGCCACGGGTGCCGGAGAATACGCTCCCATCCCCCCGGTATTCGGGCCCAAATCATCATCAAAAATCCTTTTGTGGTCCTGGGACGTCTCCAGAACCGCATAATTCATACCGTCGCTCACCGCTAAAATCGATACTTCTTCCCCGGTCAAACATTCTTCAATAATCACCTGGTTGCCGGCCGCCTGAAACGCTTTGGCCACCATCGTCTGCTGAACGGCCTCCAACCCCTCCTCAAGGTTCTGGCAAACGAAAACGCCTTTACCCGCCGCTAGCCCATCCGCTTTGACAACAACCGGAAAGCGGGTTTGACGAAGGAACATCCGCGCCTTTTCCGCATCATGAAAGACCTTGAACTCCGCGGTCGGGATTTTATAACGCTGCATAAATTGTTTGGCAAAGACCTTGCTCCCCTCCAGTTGGGCCGACTGGCGGCTCGGGCCGAAAACCTTCAGGCCGTTCAGTTGAAAGACATCCACCAGCCCGGCGACAAGCGGCGCTTCCGGTCCGACAATCGTTAAATCGATATTTTTTTCTTTGGCCAGCTTCACCAAACCGCTGATATCATCCGCCTCCACCGGACAACAGACGGCAATGCCGGCGAGACCGCCGTTCCCCGGCGCGCAAAAAACCTGTTTCACCTTCGGGCTTTGCCGCAATTTCCAGGCCAGCACATGCTCCCGGCCTCCGGATCCCACGACCAAAATATTCATGCTGACTCCCTTAAGTCAAGACCTGCTGGATTAATTTAGAAACCTCAATTTACGTTTGGCATCCTTGGCCACCTCACCGATGACATATGTTTTCAACCGGCGGCGGGCCAAAAAATTTCTAACCGGCACGGCGTCCTGGGGCCGCACCACCAGAACCATCCCAATGCCCATATTAAACGTCTTATACATGTCTTCCCGGGGAACCCGCCCCTGGTCTTGCACTCTGTCGAAAATCTCCGGGACAGGCCAGCTTTTACGATCCACGATAAAGCACGTCCCTGGGGGAAGAATTTTTGTGAGTTTCTCATAATAAGCGCCCCCCGTAATATGAGCGATCCCTTTCAGGGAAAATTTCTCCAGACACGCCAGGACCTCCCGGACATAAATCCGTGTGGGCTTAAGAAGTTCCCCGGCCAGCCGCTTCTGTTCCACGGGAGAGAAGACCTTCCGCACAAGACTAAATCCGTTGGAATGCAGCCCGCTGGAGGCCAACCCGATCATCTGATCACCGGGCCTTATATTCGAACCGTCAATACATTTCTTTTTTTCAACGACGCCTACGGCAAAACCCGCCAGGTCATATTCCTCTGGCCCGTACATGCCCGGCATTTCTGCGGTTTCCCCGCCGATCAGGCCGCATCCGGACTGCCGGCAGCCCTTCACGATCCCGGCCACAACGTTTTTTAACACCTCCTGATGAAGCTTCCCGCAGGCGATATAATCCAGAAAAAACAGCGGCCTGGCCCCCACGCATAAAATGTCATTCACGTTCATCGCCACGCAATCAATCCCGATCGTATCATGCTTCCCGACGGTCTGGGCAATGAGAAGTTTCGTGCCCACGCCATCGGTCGAAGAAACCAGGACCGGGTCATGATACTTTTCCCGGGGGAAATCAAATAAACCGCCGAAGCCTCCGCGGGTGCGTATCACAGCCGGAGAACAGGAGGACCTCATCATGCTCTGAATGGACCGAACAAAATTATTAGCGCCATCGATATCAACGCCACTGGACTGATACGTCACGATTCTTCTCATAATCCCCCCTCCCCTTATACCAAATTTTTTCCCGCATACGCAACACCGTTCTGAAAAATCCCGGCCCCGCCTCCATACTCCGATTTCTTTTCCAAACGCGTCCAGGCCGGATGCTGGGTCCGCACAAAATGCCGTTCCGGATGAGGCATCAGCCCCAGCACGCGCCCGGTACGATCCGCGATCCCGGCGATATGGTCCCTGGATCCATTGGGGTTCTCCGGATAAGACACAGGCCGTCCGTCTTCCGAACAATAACGGAAGACCACCTGTCCGTTCTTTTGCAGAGAATGTAAAACCCCCTCATCCTGGGTCACGAATTTCCCTTCCGCATGCGCGACAGGGAATAAAACAGTATCCGGAAGACCTTCTGTCCACACCGACCGCCCGGACACCTTTAACCGGACCCACCGGTCCTCAAATTTCCCGGAATCATTATAGGTCAGGCTCACGGTCTGCGGCACTCCGGGATGCCACACGGGATCGACCTGCAACGGCCCCGGCAATATGCCGGCCCGGACCAAAACCTGAAACCCGTTGCAGATCCCGATCACAAGCTTGCCGGAAGCAATAAATTCCTCGATGTCGCGCCCCAGATTGAGCCGCAGTTCGTTGGCCAGAATCCGCCCCGACATAATATCGTCCCCATAGGTAAACCCCCCGGGGATCGCGAGGATATGGTAATCCCGCAAAGACACGCTTCCGTTCCTCAGCCGGTTAATATGAACCAGATCAACCGCGGCGCCGCAGCACCCAAAAGCATACGCGGTTTCTCCGTCACAGTTTGTTCCGGCTGTCCTCAATACAATAACCCGAACATCTTGAGCCATATCATCTCTTTTTGTAAAAAGCCCTGATTGCGGCCACAACTTCTTCCGGCTTGTCAACGATTGTAAAAATATCGAGGTCTTCTCTTTGAATATTTCCTTCCGCCAGCATCGATTCCTTGAGCCAGTCGATCAGGCCTCCCCAATAAGCGGATCCGAATAACACAACGGGAAACCTGTCGATACGCCCCGTTTGAATCAACGTGACACTTTCAAAAAATTCATCCAGTGTCCCGAAGCCGCCGGGGAAAATAACGAAAGCTTTAGCATACTTCACAAACATAACCTTCCGGCAGAAAAAATAATGGAATTTGATCAAATGAGAAATATATCTGTTCGGTTTCTGCTCAAACGGGAGCTCAATATTCAGCCCAATAGATTGGTTGGGCTTGGTGAACGCCCCCCGATTGGCCGCTTCCATAATCCCGGGCCCGCCGCCGGTGATCACGCTATAGCCTTCCTTCACCAAAAGCTGGGCGGTTTTCTGGGCATTTTTATACATCTTATGCTTCACCCCTGTCCGGGCAGAACCAAAAATCGTCACCGCGTCCCCAATCCGAGACAACTGGTCAAATCCGTCAACAAATTCCGCCATAATCCGGAACACACGCCACGGGTCTTCCATATTATTGATTTCATCCATAATTTTACGTCCCTTGGACATACCTCACCGCTTTCTTAGCAATTGTTGGACATGAATCCTGAAATTTTTCATCCCCCCGCAAGCCCCATTACCAGCGCAAAGGCTGTTGCCAGGCCTCTTTTAAGTCATGGAGCATCACGTTGACGCAGACCTTGTTGTCCCGGCCGTAAATGACAAATTCCGAACTTTCTTCAACCCGGCCGATGCAGCGGCAGGGAACCGGCCCCATCGCTTTCTCAAACGCCTTTTGCTGCTGCGGGCTAACTTCCGCGACGAATCTTGACGTGGATTCCGAGAACAAAATAATATCATCACGCGCCCCCGTCCCTTTAAAACAGACGTCTTTCAAGGTCACCGTGGCTCCCCAACCGCCGCTGAACGCCATTTCCGCCAAAGCCACGCCCAACCCTCCTTCCGAACAGTCATGGAGAGCCCGGATACGCCCCTGCCGGATCGCCTGGTAGAGGCGATTAAAAATCATCTTCCCCGTTTTAAAACGCACCCGCGGGACATCCGCGCCCAGGTATCCCAACGTGTCATAATAAATCGAGCCTCCCATTTCGTCATACGTCTCCCCGACAAGATAAATCAGCGACCCGGGGGTCTTAAAATCCATGGTCACGCAGCGGGCTACATCATCAACAATCCCAAGGGCGGAAATCAAAAGGGTGCCGGGGATGGCGATAGACTTTTTATTCAGCGTATACTCGTTATAAAGACTGTCTTTCCCGGAAATAAAAGGCACTCCGTAGGCGACCGCGGCCTTATAACACCCTTGAGCGGCCCGCACCAGGCCCCCCAGGCGGTCCGGCTTGTCCGGATTCCCCCAGCAAAAATTATCCAGGATCGCGATCCGCTCCGGATTCCCGCCCACAGCCACAACCTGCCGGACAGCCTCGTCGATGCATGCCGCCGCCATCCAATAAGGATCGATCTTGCCGTAAAGGACGTTAATGCCGTTGGCGACCGCCAGGCCTTGATGAGAATGGAGCCGCGGACGGATCACGCTGGCGTCAGAAGGGCCGTTAAACCCCGCCCCGCATAGCGGTTTGATCACGCTGCCGCCCTGGACCTCATGATCATACTGGCGGATAACCCATTCCTTGGAACACACATTATAATGCGAAAGCACATCCAGAAGGCTCGTTGTTAAATCAGCCGGGCATGGAACATGCGGCGTTTTAAGCCGGGGCGTTTTCCACACGGCCTTCTTTGTAATATCCAGAATACCGTCGTGAAGAAAAGACATTTGAAGGTCGCACACCTGCCGCCCGTGAAAAAAGAGCTCCAGCGTCCCTGTTCCGGGGAAAGAACCGATCACGGTCGCCTCGACATCCTCCGCGCGGAAGACATCGAGCAGGGCATTCACCTCCTGAGGGCCGACCGCAAGAACCATGCGCTCCTGGGACTCGGAAATCCATATTTCCATGTAAGAAAGCCCCTGATATTTCAGAGGGACTTTCTCCAGGTCAACGCGTGCGCCTAGGGTTTCTCCCATTTCCCCCACCGCTGAAGAAAGCCCGCCTGCGCCGCAATCCGTAATCGCATGATACAAATTCCGGTCCCGCGCCTGCATCAGACAGTCCAAGACCTTCTTTTCCTGGATTGGATCACCGATCTGCACCGCCCCGGAAGAAACCACTTCCGAGTCCTTGGTCAACTCGGCGGAAGAAAACGTGGCCCCGTGAATGCCGTCCCGCCCTGTCCGGCCTCCCGCGACGACAATAAGGTCCCCTTTCAGCGCCCTTTTAAATTCTTTGCCCTTCGGAATAATCCCGACATTGCCGCAGTACACCAACGGATTCCCGACAAACCCGTCGTCAAAGACGATCGCCCCATTCACCGTCGGGATCCCCATTTTGTTGCCGTAATCGCGCACCCCAGACACCACCCCCTTCATAATCCGTTTGGGATGGAGCGTCCCGGCCGGGAGTTCTTCCCGAGGGAAATCAGGGGGAGCAAAACAAAAAATGTCCGTGTTGCAGACTGGCTTGGCGCCCAGCCCGGTGCCTAACACATCCCGGATGACCCCGCCGATACCGGTATTCGCCCCCCCGAAAGGTTCCAGCGCGGAAGGATGATTATGTGTTTCCACTTTAAAACACACATTCGTTTCTTTATCAAAACGAATCACTCCGGCGTTATCATGAAAAACCGAAACGCACCAGGGTTTGGCCAAATTTCTCGTGGCTTTGGCAATCGTCGACTTCAACAAATTATTGATCACCCGTACTTTTTTCCGGCCGCGCTCCTCGAACTCATACCGGATTTTACCTCGAAACGTTTTGTGATGGCAATGCTCACTCCACGTCTGGGCAATCGTTTCCAGTTCGCAGTCGGTCGGGTTACGCCCGAGAGCCAGAAAATATTTCTGGATGGTCCGCATTTCCTCCCGGTTCAAAAACAGCTGGCCGTCGGCGCTGAGCTTCAACAGCTCTCTGCCGGAGGCCGAAAGAATCGGGACCGTGTAAACCTCTGCCGGGAACGATGGAACCGCCGGGGCGTCCCCGTAAGAAAACTGAGGGGACTGAACGGCATGCTGAATCAATTTATTGGACAGGACTTTCTCGATAATCAAAGCGACCTGGCGCTTCGACAGGCTCCCGTATAAATAATATTTCTTCGCCGTCTTCACCCATTCCACAGGCCCCAGGCCCAGGTCCTTTATCCCCTTCATCGTCGAGGCCTCGGCCGGATCCATCACCCCTGGATTATGGGCCACCTCAATTTCCGTGCAGGCCGATGATGACGGGCTGTTCACGGCGCGCTCTAAAAGGCTGCACGAATAATCCTGGGTCACCGGGTCCGCCAAAAGCCGGGAAGCGACAGTGACGACTTGTTCTTCTGATAAAGGAGCCTTCATCGTATAAAACTGGGAAACGTCTACACGGCTTAACGAGGTTATCCCCAAGTCGGCAATATCACGCAACAGGCCAAGCCCCGCCGGGCCTGTCATTCCTGGTTTTTCTTTAATCTCAATACGCCAAATTATCGAGGATAACATGGTATTATGAAAAAAGTTGTCTTCGCTGTGCGCTGTTCCCCTGGGGGGTTTCCAAAGGGCAAAGCCATGAAGCGGAGGAACTTGGTTAATTGTTCAGAAACAAGGGAAGGTCTTAACAAAAACACGCTCTAACGGCTGACCCGGCACAAAACTTCCTGGTAAGCCTCTTCAATCTCGCCCAGGTCTTTCCGGAAACGGTCTTTATCCAGCTTACGCCCCGACCCCACTTCCCACAGCCGGCAGGTGTCCGGTGAAATTTCGTCCGCGAGGATGATTTGTCCTTTATAACGGCCGAACTCCAGCTTAAAATCAACCAACGTGATGTTTAAGGATTTAAAAAACCTCGTCATGACATCGTTAATCCGAAACGTTAAGTCCTGAATAACCGTCATTTCCTCATCCGTGGCCAAACCCAAAGCCCGGATATGATATTCATTGATCATGGGGTCATTTAAACGGTCTTCCTTGTAGCTAAACTCCAGGGTCGGGCACCGCAAAGGCATCCCTTCCTCCAGTCCCAGAAGGCGGCAAAGGCTGCCGGCGGCGACGTTGCGGACAATCACTTCCAAAGGAACGATTTCCACCCGTTTAACAAGCATCTCCCGGTCGCTGAGAAGTTTCTCAAAATGCGTGGGAATGCCTTCCGACTGCAGGAGCTCAAAAACTTTAGCGGAAATCTTGTTATTGACCACCCCTTTATCGCGGATTGTCCCTTTCTTGGCCGCGTTAAACGCCGTTGCATCATCTTTAAAATACTGGATGATATAATCCGGGGAATCGGTCTCATAAAGAATTTTAGCCTTCCCTTCGTAAATCTTTTTTCCTTTTTCCATTGGAATAAGCCCTCAATATAAATTATTGAAAAACCAGTGATCCTTATTTTAAGCCAACGCGTTTATAGATCATATCCCGGTACCGGGCATAGTACTTAATATCAAAACACGCGTCAATCTCCGCGGTGCTGAGATGTTTACGCACTCTGCGGTCCCGGTAAAGGACGTCTTTGAACTCGGAGGTTTCTTTCCAGACCTGCATAGCACAATACTGAATAATTTCATAAGCGTCTTCCCGGGTCAGCCCCTTTTTCATGAGTTCCAGGAGGACCCGCTGGGAATAAATCAGGCCCTTGGTCTTACTGAGGCTGATGACCATATTTTTGGGATAGACCAGCAGGCCGTCAATAATAGGGATCAATTTATGCAGCATATAATGCAAAGCAATCGTGCTGTCCGGCAGGATGACCCTCTCTACGGAGGAATGGCTGATATCCCTTTCATGCCAAAGGCAAATATTTTCAAAAGCGGCCTGCGCATTCGCGCGAAGGATTCGGGAAAGCCCGGAAATCCTTTCGCAGGTCACGGGATTCCGTTTATGCGGCATGGCGGACGAACCGATTTGTCCCTTAAAAAACGGCTCCTCAACTTCGAGCACTTCTGTTTTCTGAAGCAGGCGGATTTCGGTCGCAAACTTATTCAGGGACGAGCCCACTAGTGCGAGCGTCGTCACAAATTGGCAATGAACGTCGCGCTGAATAATCTGCGTGGCGATATTCGCCGGCTTCAGCGCCAGCTTCTCGCATACATATTCCTCGACAGAAGGGTCAATATTGGCAAACGTACCGACCGCACCCGACAACTTGCCAATGCGCATCGCTTCCCTGGCCTGTTCCATACGCTCAATATTCCGTTTCGTTTCATCATACCAGACAGCCAGTTTCAAACCAAACGTAATGGGTTCGGCATGCACGCCATGAGTCCGGGCGATACAAAAGGTGTCTTTATATTTCTTCGCCTTGACTTTTAACGCAGTCAAAAGTTTTTTCAAATCACCGATCAGGATATCGCTGGCTTCAACGCACTGCACAGAAAGCGAGGTATCCAAAAGATCCGAGGAGGTCAAACCCATGTGCAAATACCGGGCTTCCGGACCGAGATACTGCCCGACATTATTGATAAAAGCGACAATATCGTGCTTTGTCCTTTCTTCCAAGCGCTGAACCTCATCGATATCAAATTTAGCGTTTTTCTTTATTTTTTCCATGGCTTTCTTCGGAATAATCCCAAGTTTCGTCAATGCTTCACAAGCTAAAACTTCTATTTGAAGCATGATAGAAAATTTGTGTTCATCCGTCCAAATATTCCCCATCTTGGATAAAGTATAACGATCTATCATAAAATTACTCCTTTTTTTTGGATTATAAACGCATGTAATATAGCAAATTATGGTTTATTGGTCAATGAGTTTCGCAACAAAATTTAGTATATATAATATTAATATTTATATTAATATTTTATAAATACTTATTTTATTTAACCTTTTTGTCATTAAAGTGAAATTAAAATATAAAGGAAGGTTTGCGCACAAGCCGGTACATTCTCTGAATTTGCATAAAATTATCTTTATGAAATTTCAGTCCGACATCCCAAAGCCGGGGGGACTTTTCTTCAACCCACATGACACGGCCATTCAAAGACAGAGGGCTTCCGCCGTCAGGCAGCTTAACCAGCAGAGACACGCTGTCCTTCACGTACACACGCTCTGAAGTGGAAAATTTCGCTCCCTGGGCAGAAGCGTCGCGGAGGAAAACATTGGTTCCGTAATCCTGCGGAGAATGTTGGTACTTGACAGGGAACCGCACTGGAAAACGTTCGAACAACCGGTTATCGTTTTCCAAAGGGCACATAAGATTCTTCTTCATAAGGCTCGATTATTTGGAATACCGGGAAGGTTCCATTTTGAAATAATTCTTTAACCGGGACCGGGATCCGGAACCGACTTCTTCGCAGAAAGACATCCCCACCCGGTAATAATCCGCATGCTGGGCTTTCTCAACCCACCTGACTTCTCCCAACACCAGTACCGGCTGTTCCTCCGGGCCCAGGTCTATTTGCACGACGATCTTCTCATGGACAGGTATCGCCTTATTAGAAATCAACCCCACGCCACCCTGACAAATATCCACCGTGCGGATCCCCTCAAAAACACCCCCCTCTTTCCCGTCAACAGGAACGGCGCACAACTGTCTCGACATCCTTCTTTGTTCGGTTTTTTTTCTCATAAGGTTTTCCTTGTGACCGCGGTCATTAAACTTCATATCTAAATTAATTTTATGCTTTACCTTCGCAATAATCAATATAATTATTGGATAATTTCAGGGAACACGCGAAGGATTCCCCGTCCCGAAAACTTTTAAAAATTTTTCTAAGAGCCCGCCGCTTGCATGGCCTTCGCGCCGGGTGTTATTCCAATAAATTTATTTATAAAATATTGAACCCGCCATAGTTCCATGTTATATTCGAGCCGAGGATTATCTTTATGGAAGAACCGGACAAAACAGCCCCGGACCGGGAGAGCAACCGGCTCGCGGAAGAACGCCAGCGCCTTGAGGAAGAATACAAAAAGCGCGGGGCGCAATCTATTTCCTACAAGGATTATATTGCGCAAAGGGAGAAGAAAAGAAACCGGAAAAAAATCACGATCCCTTTGCATATCAAATTTATCCTGGGAACCCCGTTTCTTATCCTCTTCGGTTATGGCATTTTTTTTATCCCCTGGATTATTTACGTCGTGCTTACGCACCCGGAAGAAAAAGCGGCCGACAGAAAAAAAGACGAAACAAGCATTGCGGACAAGAAAGACCGCACGACGAAGGAGAGAACGTCCCGGCGGTAAAAAACTTTAATGGATGCGGGTATTCTCACAGAAGGGGGAAACGATGACATACACAGATTACGGTATCGTGTTGGCGGGACTCATACTTTTCTTCAGCGGGTACAGAAACGGGCTATGCCGCACCCTCAGCGGCCCGGTGGCCTTCCTCCTCTGTTGCGTCGGAGCCGTCATCTATTACGATATCACAGGGAACATCCTCTACGCATTGATGATCGCCTCTATCGGAACGCTCCTGCTGTCCATGGCCTTCCGGCTGGTCCTGATGATCGGGAAATCCACCATCGGGAAAACCGGAAACGACACAACGATTCTCTTAAGCCGCATTCTGGGCGGGCTTGTGAACCTCGCCTGGAGAGGGAGCCTCCTGTTCGGGATTCTTTTTCTGGTCACCCTTATCCCTTTTAACGCGCTGAATCTGGGGACGATTAAAAACGACATCAACGGATCGGTTTCCTTCTCTATCCTGAACCGATTTGTTTTAAACCGTATCCCCCAGACCAAAAAGATCAAACAGGCTTTCCGTGTCCTCGAAAATCCCAAAAAGCTGCAGACCTTATCCATGGACCCGGAGTACAAAGCCCTTTTATCCGACCCCAAAGTAAAAGACATCACGGAAGATCAGGAAATACAGAAGTTGATAAATAAACAAGATTACCTAAAACTGCTTTCACACCCGAAGATCAAATCTCTTATGAAGGATGACACGCTATTAGAGAAAATAGCGCGGTTAAGCGAATCTTTGACGCGGGAAACCCCTGGGGGGAAGACAGCCCCTTAATATCCGCAGCAATCCTGATGCCATTTCCGGAACGGGCGGGCTTATTTCCCGATGCAGAATTCCGAAAAAATTTTATCCAGCAATTCCTCACTGGCGTCCCGTCCTGTAATCTGATCCAGCGCCCGGACGGCGGCCTTAATATTTTCCGAAACAAATTCCCAGGACAACCCCGACTTCAGATGAGCACACGCCTCCAGCAAAAAACCTTCGGCCTGATGAAGCGATTCCACATGCCGCGTGTTGCTGACTACGACGTTCCGGCAATAATGCGCCTCATCCGGGACAGCGGCCTGCGACATCCTTTCCCCAAGCAACGAAACCCCTTCTCCGGTAAGGGCAGAAACACAGACAACAGCCCGATCCGGGAAAAACTGTCTCACGCCGGGATCATTCTGGCGCGGCAGATCGCATTTATTCACGACAACCAGGACATTTTTATCCTGAACAGCCGGGATCAACTCCTGGTCTTCCGCCGTCAGCTCCGCAGAACCGTCGACGACAAACAAAATCAAATCTGCGCTTTCCACGCAGAGACGGCTGCGCCGGACAGCCTCCTCTTCCAGGGAATTTCGAGGGCAAAGGATTCCGGCCGTATCAACAAGTTGAAAAGGAATTCCATTGATCGAGACGGTTTCCTCGATGGTGTCCCGCGTGGTCCCTTCAACAGGGCTGACAATCGCCCTCGGCTGCCGCAGAAGCCGGTTCAAAAGCGATGATTTCCCGACATTCGGCTTTCCGCAAATGACCGCTTTCACCCCGTCTTTCAAAACGCGCCCCTGGGTTGATGTGGCGGCCAACTCCCGGATTTCTCCGCAGACCTGTTCTATCGAGACCAGCGGGCCGTCCGGGTGATGGACACGGTCCGGCTGCGGGATATCCTCTTCCGGAAAATTCACTGCGGCCTCCAGCCGGGCATAAACATCCATCAGCTGTTCCCGGATTGTTCCCAAAGCAACAGTCAGGTCCCCTTTCAATTGCTGCGCGCTGACTTTCACAAACGCTTCGGTTTTGGAACGGATAATATCCAGGACCGCTTCCGCCTGTGTCAAATCAATCCGGCCCTTTAAAAACGCCCTCTTCGTGAATTCGCCCGGTTCCGCCAGGCGTGCCCCGTGCTCAACGGCCAGCCGTAAAACCGTCTGTAAGATAACCGCGCCGCCATGACAATTCAGCTCCACCGTGTCTTCACCGGTATAAGACCGCGGCCCGCGCATCACGACAACAAGCGCTTCATCAATAAGCTCGAAAGAATCTCCCTCTCCCGGCCCGCGCTGAACCACATGCCCGAAATGGACAGTATGACTCGCGCATTCAGACGGGAGCTTGCCGCGTGGAATGCGAAAAATTTTGTCCGCAACAGCCAAGGCCCGGGGCCCGCTTAAGCGGACAATGCCGATTCCGCCCTGACCGGGAGGCGTCGCGATTGCTGCAATCGTGTCATCAAATTTATATAAAGGATCCATGTCTTCCCCGTCTCTTCAGGAAACCTTGTCCGCGGACTTCCCGGCGAATGACGGGAAAAATTCTTTTCCCGCTTCCGCCGCAACAAAAACCGACCCCGCCACCACAATAACGTCGTCCTTCCCGGCCCGGGTCAAAGCCATCGCCACCCCCTCCTGGACATGGCGCGAAACAGTAAACGGTTGCCCCCGGAAAATATCCCGGATTTTCAGATCATCCAGATCGGCGGCCCGGGGATGCCCGGCCTTTGTTATAATAACCTCACGCGCGACACTCGCCAAATGCCGGCATATTCCGTGCAGATCTTTATCCCGGGATATCCCTAAAACCAAAATAACCTGCTTTCCCGGGAAACATTCGCGTACCGTTTCCGCCAGGGCCCGGGCCGAATCCGAATTATGGGCCACATCCAAAACAACGATGGGATCAGACCTCACAATCTGAAACCTCCCCGGCCAAAGCGTTGCGGCGATGCCTTTCTGCACCGCTTGCGCGGGAATCTTTAATCGCGACGTCTCTGTCAGACATTCTATCATCCCGACAGCCAAAGCGGCGTTTTCTCTCTGATGGGTTCCCATCAGCCCGGTCGTGACCGTATAATCCGCCCTTCTCCCCCGCACCCCAAAGTCCTGCCGGTCCCCTCTTTTGTCCGCCTCCAAAACTCCAAAATCCTTCCCGGAAAAAAACGCTTTACAGCCGATATCCTTGATCCGCTGCCGTATAACCGCCTCGGCCGCAGGGGGCTGGTTTGCCACGACCACGTTCTGCCCCGCTGTTTTTATAATTCCCGCCTTTTCACGGGCAATGGACGCCAGCGAAGCTCCCAGGATCTGGGTATGATCCATGCTCACCGGGGTCAGACCGCATACGGCAGAATCCACGACATTGGTCGCGTCCAGCCTCCCGCCCATCCCTGTTTCCAGGACAACACAATCCACCCGTTTGATTTTAAAATACAACAAAGCCGCCAAGGTCAGGACTTCAAAATACGTCAAACGCCCCAGGGCACCTTCTTTCCGCACCGGCTCCAGAACCGGCCGCATCCTCTCAAAAATTCCGCAAAACTCCTCTTCACGGATGCACCCTTCAAACAACTCCGGCTGCCCGGTCCCGCTTCCCGGGCTCAAAATCCGGATCCGTTCTTTCACATCCCACCAATGCGGAGACGTATATAAACCTGCCGTATACCCGGCTTCTCTTAAAATATACGCCGCATAAGCGCACGTTGACCCCTTCCCTTTGGTGCCGGCGACATGGACAAAAACCATATCCTTATGCGGGTCCCCCAAAAGACCGAGGACATGCTCGACTCGTTTCAGCTTAAATACTTCCGAAGAAAAAGCGGTGGGCGCTAATTTTTCCAGGTTTAAAAAAGAATCAAGATAAATTCTGACGTCCTGGGGGGTCATGGGGCAAGGAAATCAATGTTTGAAATGACGGACGCTGGTCATCACCATGGCTATATTATATCTGTCCGCGGCTTCAATCACGTCCTGATCCGCAATGGAACCCCCGGTCTGAATAATCGCCTTGATGCCCGCCTTGGCAGCGGCTTCGATGTTGTCCGTCTTGGGAATAAACGCGTCGGAAACCAGGCAGGCCCCTTTCGCGTCCGCCCCGGCCTTACGGATGGCCAGATGCACGCTCTCCACGCGGGATGTCTGCCCGCAACCGACCCCAACGGTGTGCTGCCCTTTGACAAGAAGGATGGCGTTGGATTTGACGTGCCGGATCACTTTCCAGCCGAAAAGCAGGGAGGCCAGCTGAAGTTTTGTCGGGTTCCGGCGAGAAACCACTTTCAGCTGCGCCGCAGTCAATTTTTTTTCATCTTTCGTCTGGACCAGCAACCCGCCGTCCACCTGACGGAAATCCCAGGGATATTGTTCCAGGTCACTCCCTTTTAATTTTATAATACGGAGGTTCTTTTTCCGGGTTAAAATATTTAAAGCTTCCCGGGCAAAATCCGGAGCGACAACACATTCCATAAACCCGCTCTTTTCAATCAGTCCGGCCGTCTGCGCATCCACTTTTTTGTTCAACCCGATGATCCCCCCGAAGGCAGATAACGGGTCGCATTTCCAGGCTTTTCTATACGCTGAAGAGAGGCTGGCGTCTTCCGCCACGCCGGTGGGATTGTTATGTTTGATCACAACCGCCGCGGGCGAAGAAAAATCCCTGACCACCTGAACGGCCGCGTGCAGGTCCATGTAATTATTGAAAGACAATTCCTTGCCGTGGAGCTGCTGCAACAAAGCCAGGCCGGCCGGTTCCGGTGCCCTCTGATAAAACGCCGCTTCCTGATGAGGATTCTCCCCGTAGCGCAAGTCCCCGACCTTGTTAAACCGCAGCGTCAAATTGCGGGGAAGGCCGCTCAACTCCCCGCTGCGCATCCTTTGATTCAAGAAATCATAAATCACCTCATCATACTGGGCGGTGTGCCGGAACACCTCCACCGCCAGGGTCTTCAAGACAGCCTCGGAAAGCAGGCCATTGTTCCTCTGAAGCTCATCTAAAATTTCCCTGTACCGGGCCGGATTGCAGACAACGGCCACGCTTCTAAAATTTTTAGCCGCGGCTCTCAGCATGGTCGGGCCGCCCACATCTATATTCTCCAGCGCTTCATCCAAAGAAACATTCTTTTTTTGAATAACTTTTTCAAAAGGATACAAATTGACCACCACCAGATCAATCAGGCCGATGTTCTGCTGCCGCAGTTGATCTATGTGCTGCGGGTTATCGCGCACCGCCAGAAGGCCGCCGTGAACAGCCGGATTCAATGTCTTAACCCGGCCGTCGAGAATTTCAGGATAACCGGTATAATCCGACACTTCCACCACCGGAACCTGCGCGTTCGTCAACGTCCGGGCCGTGCCTCCGGTGGAAATAATTTCAACCCCCAGACCATGCAGTCCTCTGGCAAATTCAACGAGTCCGGACTTATCCGACACGCTTAGCAGTGCTCTTTTAACTTTTATCATTCCTCAAAATCCCTCGAACTGGTGTCAACAACGGCAGGATACTGCGGATACCCGTTCCCTCTTTATCGTCTTCCCGGCCCCGGCATCAGACCTGCCGCCGGCTCCAGGAATCCCTCCCGCCGTCCCTGCTTCTTAATTTAGGGAAGACGGACGCACAAAAAATTCAACCCGGCATGCTCTGCCGGGTTGAAAACAATCAAGGCTTTTTGCGGCGCCTCTTTTCAGAGGGTTTAGAATAATAACGCCTCTCTTTCAACTCCACCAAAAACCCTTCTTTTTGGCATTGCTTCTTAAATATTCGTATCGCTTTCTCGAAACTGTTCTTATCATTGATTTTAACTTCAACCATAAAAAATATTCACCACCTTCCGGCTCTCTTTAAAGGTTTTAATCTCACCTGACAAGTAGGAGTATTATATTACACATTCCGAATTTGTAAAGCGGAACTTCTGGGAGACTGCCCTCAAATAGCGCTTGCGCCCTGCTCTCCGGTCCGGATCCGGTACAAGTTATTCAGGTCAACAACGGCAATTTTCCCGTCTCCGGTCGCCCCCATACGGGCATGTTTGAAAATAAGATCAACGAGCTTTTCAATCTGAAATTCATCCACGTAAACTTCCAATTTGACTTTCTCCTGCAGCCCGTTGCGATGACGGCCAAACCCCCGGGCTTCCAAAACCGTCACCCCCCCAAACCCGGACTTCTCCAGAGCGTCACAAACTTCCTGAAATTTCTCTTTGCGGATAACTGCTTCCACCTTTTTCATAAATCACCTCTTTCTAAAAACGCGGAGTCCGCGGCCCGGGAAAGGCCTACAGGCGGAGGCCTATCTCCGCTGAATAAACCATTCTCAAATCCAGGCATCCCACAATCCCCAACACGTATGATAAAACGATTTTTATTAACCCCGCAGCAAACTCTTTTCTCAACCGGCGCTATCTTAACACATCTTTGGGATTTGTCAATTTTGTCGTTGCTCCGCCGGGACAATCTCTCTCCGCGGGACAAAGACCGGATATTTTTCAAAGGGATTTTTCTTAAAAAGGGTACTCGAATATTGCTCCGGCGTAGTTCTTGAGGACATAACGCCCGTTTTCACTGCGGACAATATAATTGGGATTCAGGGGAATTTTTCCGCCCCCGCCGGGGACATCCAAGACAAATTTGGGCACGGCATAGCCGCTGGTAAAGCCCTGCAATTGTTCCATAATTTTAAGCCCGCCCTGGATTGTCGAGCGGAAATGGCGGGTTCCCACGACCGGGTCACACTGATATATATAATACGGCCGCACCCGGATTTTCAGCAAGGCGTGCATAAGGGCTTTCATCGTGGCCGGGTCGTCATTAATCCCTTTTAAAAGCACGGTCTGGCTACCGAGAGGGATCCCGATATCCGCCAGAGCGCCACAGGCCTCCCGGGCCGCGGGGGTAAGCTCTTGGGGATGGTTACAGTGGATGCTGATCCATAACGGGGAATGTTTTTTTAATATCCTCAACAACGACGGGGTGATCCGCTGGGGAAGGCTCACCGGCGCCCGGGTGCCGATGCGGACAAACTCGACATGAGGGATAGACTTGATTCTTTGAAGCAAATATTCCAACAGGCTGTCGTTCAGGAGGAGGGGATCACCCCCGGACACCAGGACATCCCGCACCTCCCTATGGTCCCGGATATAATGAAGGGCCTCGTCGTAGGTGGAGGAATTAAAACGGCGCCGCCCCTCTTTCAGAAGACGGGAACGCGTGCAGTGGCGGCAATACATCGCGCACTGGTCACTCACCAGAAACAGCACCCGGTCAGGATACCGGTGCACCAGCCCCTGGACCGGCGAGTCCTTGTCCTCTCCGCAGGGATCCACCAGTTCTCCCGGGCTGATGATCAATTCATCCCGCGTGGGAACACACTGGCGCCGGATAGGGCACTCCGGATCATCGGGATTGATCAGCGTGGCGAAATACGGAGGAATCGCCATGGTCAATTTCTGGCCGCAATGATCTATCCCTTCCCGTTCCTCCGGGGTCAAGGTCATGATAGCTTCCAGGGCTTCCCGCGTTTTAAAGCAATTTTTTAACTGCCAGCGCCAGTCCTTCCATTCCTCATCCGATACGCCCGGGAAGGAGGCACGCACACGCGCCTCCTGGTCGCTTAACCCCGGCTCTTCCCAGAGAGAATCCGTTAGGGGAATCTGGTATTCCTTCATGAGCTATCTTTCCCTCGTCATTATATAGCCACAATCCTTTCGTTTCCAACCGAGCCCCTGATCCCGTAGCGTTCCAAAGCGCAACGTAAAATAGACTGAACCACGGCATCATATGTCTTCCCCATCACCCGGGGGAAAACATCAAACACATCATTCTTCCCTAAAGAAGGGAGCGGATTAACTTCCAACACATACGGATTTCCGGAAGGATCAACCCGGAAATCGATCCGGCCGAAGTCACGGCATCCGACGGACAAAAAAGCGCGGACCGCCAAAGCCTGGATCGTCTGCGCCAAACCCGCCGGTATTCGGGCCGGACAAAGGTACCTCACGATACTCTCATCCACAACCATGTCATAGGTAAAAAAACGGTCGTCCAACTCTTCCTCCTCGCCAATGCTGACCTGAACAACCGGGGCCGCCTCCGGCGGATTGTTTCCCAGGACCGCGACGGTGAATTCCTGCCCGCGGATAAACTCCTCGACCAAAACAGGCTGATGATAGGTCGAAAAAACAAAATCAGCCTGTCGGATCAGGGCGTCCCTGTTTTCCACCCGGGACGCCGCTGTCAGACTCTTGGATGACCCTTCCGCAGAAGCCTTGACAATCAGAGGAAAGTTCAATGGGCACGGCTCCGGGATATCCCCTCCCCCCCGGACGACAAAAAAGCGGGGCGTGGGGATACCGTCGGCCAGAAAACATTTTTTGGCCATCACCTTGTCCAGGGTCAACGCCATTGTCAGCCCATCAGAGCCGACATACGGGATATCCTGAGCCTCAAGCAGAACCGGAACCTGGGCTTCCCGGTTCCGCCCCCGCAACCCTTCACAAATATTAAATACAATATCAACATCCAACACATCCAAGCGTGTCATCAGCTGCCTCAGGTTGCCGATACGCACAACGTCATGCCCGCCGGCAGCCAGCGCTCCGGCGACATCCTCGACCGTCTTGGGCGAGTCAAACTCCGCGCTGGCATCCCGCGGGTCTCCGTCCGCCCGGACCCAGTCAGATTTCAAATCGTATGTGAACCCCACCTTCATAACACGTGTTTTCCTTTCTTGCAAAAAAAAGACAGGAACCGTCGCGGATTTAGATTCCTGTCTTTTTTAAGTCTTTATAGTCAATGGGATTCCCCTCCCTGGACAAACCCTAATGAAAAGCCCCAACGATATCATTCTGGCCATGCTGTTCTTGTTGCCGAACTAACATAATTCAATCCTTTTTCATATAAATCTAATTAGGTGTTATCATACCTGCACGGGCATGTCAAGGGTTCTCACCATATTTTTTTAAAAGCGCCCCGCAGCCTTTCTTCAAAAACCGGCCCAAGCCCCTGTGAAAAACACCTTTTTTAGACGAGAAAAACCGCCCGGCTTGACAAAAGCGCTAAAAGACCCAGGTGGCGATCCTGAAATAGATCAACAAGGAAAAAACGTCAACGATACTGGAAATAAACGGACCGGACATGAGCGCGGGATCCAAGTTTATTTTTTTAAAAAGCATCGGCAGCACCGCGCCCAACGTGGTTGCCAAGCACACATTGGCGATCATGGCGACCCCCACCGTGATCCCCAGTTTCGGATCGCCATGCGTGATAAACAACGCCCGCAAAGAAACCAGGACGGCCAAGACAGCCCCCATCAGGACTCCAACGCCCAACTCCTTGCGGATGACCTCCAACAGATCATTTAAATTAATATTCCCCGTCGCCATCCCCCGGATCACGACCGTGGACGACTGCGTCCCCGCGTTCCCGCCGGCGCCCAGCAGCAGCGTGGTAAAAAAACTCAAGGCTACCACACGCTCGATTATCTCCGCGTTCTGCTGCAATATCCACGCAGACACAAATCCCACAAAAACCAGGAGCAACAGCCATATCACCCGCTGTTTCGCGACGTGCAAAGAACTGGCTTTCAGATAATCGATATATTCCCCGGCCGCGCCGTATTTATAAATATCTTCCGTGGTTTCCTCAATGACGACGTCCACGACGTCGTCAACGGTCACGATCCCCACCAGCTGGTTCAAATCGTTGACGATCGGGATAGCCAAAAAATCATAATCATTCAGCTTCTTGGCCACCGCCTCCTTATCTTCATTAACATTGGCGCTGATCAGGTTCCGGAGCATAATATCGGCCACCATCTTGTGCGAGGGGGCGACGATCATGTCCTTCAAGGTCACAAAACCAAGCAGTTTGCGTTCGCTGTCAATCACGTAAATATAATAAATCGTTTCCCGGTCAAACGCCTGCTGCTTGATTTTCTCAATGGCGTCTCGGACCGTAATGTCCGGCGGCAAAAACGCGTAATCCGTGGTAAGAATCGATCCGGCAGTCCCTTCCTGGTATTCCATCAAATTTTTGATATCCAGGCGTTCCGCCCTGGCGACCAGCGGCAGGATTTCTTCCCGTTTGACCTCGGGGAGGAATTTCACAAAATCCGCCCGGTCGTCCGGGGCCATTTCCTCCAGGATATCCGCCATCCATTCCCGGGAAAAGCAATTAAAAATTTCCTCCCGGCGTTCATCTTCAAAATATTCAAAGACGTCAATCCCCCGGGGGACCCCTAAAGCCTTGATACATTCCGTAATCCCGTAATTATCCATGTCTTCACAAAGCACGAAGATATCATACGGATGCATGTCCGAGAAAAATTCCCGCAGCTTCTGTTCTTTATCCGGCATCTTCAGGATTTCCTGAATCTGCGGCGTTATTAGAGACATACGTGTTGCCATATCGAATATCCTTCAACGGCTTTTCGTTACGCCCTTCCGGGCACACAGATGATTCACCGGGCACTGCGAGCAAAAAGGGGACACCGGCTTGCAGACATTCTGCCCCCAGGTCACAAGCAAAGCATTATACTCCGCCCAATAAAGCCTGGGCAATTTTTCTCTCAAGGCCCATTCGGTCTGATGCGGGTCCTGCGTTTTCACATAGCCCAGCCGGTTAGAAATCCTGTGAACATGGGTGTCCACACACATCGCCGGGATATGAAAGCCTTCTATCAAAACCAAATTGGCCGTTTTGCGCCCAACGCCTTTAAAGGACATCAAGTCCTCCAGCGTGCGGGGAACCTCTCCGTTAAACCGCTCCAGGATCTCCCGGCTGACCCGCTGGACGGTCCGGGCTTTGGTCCGGTAGAAACCCACCGGATAAATAGCGTCCTCAATGGCCTCGATTTTTAAACGCGCCATGTCCGCAGGCGTTTTGGCCAGGTTAAACAAACGCTCGGACGCCGGCAACGTGGTTTCGTCTTTTGTGCGCAGGCTCAACAAACAGGAAATCAGAACTAAATACGGATCCCGCCATTTTTTCCCGACCAAGGTGACCGAAGGGTCAGGTAAATCTCTCATGGCCCGCCGGATCAAGGCGATCACCTGATGGATATTACGGTTCGTTACAGACATACGTTAAGATTTCGCCCACAATTTCCTGGGAATGCCGATATCCGCCACAATCACCCGCCCGGTCCACGGGGCCGTTGCTTTGTTTAAAAAAGCTTTTTTTAAAACACAGAAAGTCACTGTTTCCCAGGCCCGAACACACGCGCCGTAAACAGCCCCCGTTGTCCCGTCCAGCCCGGAAGGGATGTCGACCGCAAGCACCCTGGGGCGCGCCTCATTCAGCGCGGCAATAACCTGGGCGTAAACCCCGCCGACAGTCCGGTTTAACCCGACTCCAAAAATAGCATCAACAATAAGATCCGCGCTTTGGATGTTTCTTCTAAAACCCGCCGTGACGCCCCGTATTTCCTTTCCTCCATACCCACAATTTTTTAAAACCCGGTAATACACGGCCGCGTCGTTTTTCAACCGTCCGACTTCCCCGACGACAAACAGGCTGACCTCGACCCCGGCGTTGCTTAAATGACGGGCGGCCACAAACCCGTCACCCCCATTATTCCCAAGGCCACAAACAACCGCGACCCGCGGAGAGGAAACGGATTTAAGCAGTCGCAGCGCCTCGGCGGCAACCGCCCTCCCCGCATTTTCCATTAAGGCTAACGACGGAACGCCATAGCGTTCAATCGCCCTGCGATCCAGCGCCTGAACCTGCCGGACAGTGAACGCCCCGATCTCCCCAGACTTCATCTCGGCACTCCCCTAAAATTCTCTTTTAAAAACAGGAATACGGTTCTTTCCCCTGCAGACATCACGCACTTATAAATTTAAAAGGATATAACCTGAACGAGCGGGACATTCAAAAAATATATAGGTTCAGTATAAGCCAAAGACCGGCCATTGGAAAGGAAAATTCATAAATTTCCGTCTAAAATCCGGAATTTCTCAAAAATTTTCACAATATCCCATCTCCACCAGCAGGGAACTATCTTCACGCCAGTTACGCTTGCTTTTCACAAAGAGCTCCAGGAAAACCTTGCCGTCCATCAAATCCTCCAATTCCTGGCGGGCCAGAGTCCCCACTTCTTTAAGGATCTTCCCGTTTTTCCCTATGACGATATTTTTTTGGGAATCCCTCTCCACCAGAATCTGCGCCCGGATATGCATCACCTTGTGCCGCTTGGGCTCCATATCTTCGATCAAAACGGCCAGGGAATGAGGGACTTCCTGCCGCATGATCTGAAAAAATTTTTCCCGGATAATGTCCGCGACAGCCATGCGCTGCGGGACATCGCAGACCACGTCCTCGGGATAAAGCGCAGGCCCGGGAGGCAGGACGTCAAAAAGCGTATCCAGCAGTTTCGGCGTGTTCATGCCGGTCTTGCCCGAAAGCGGCAAAATCACGAAACGGTCCATTTGAGTGACGGGCGTCCCCGTGACCTTCTCCCACAAGGAGATATATTCCGGGATAAACTTATCCGTCACGTCAACCTTATTTAATCCCAAAACCACCGGGACTTTCCGCAGGGCCAATTTCTGAACAATGGTTTCCTCCTCGGGCCCGACAGGATCGCCGCAATCCACCAGATGAATGACGCCGTCCGTTTCCAGCGGCGTTCCCAAGGCGGCCTTATTCATAAACTGATCCAGCTTATCCCGGTTTTTATGAATCCCGGGCGTATCAATAAAAATAATCTGGCCCCGGGCTTCAGTATAAATACCGCGGACCTGATTCCGCGTCGTCTGCGGAACGTTGGAAACGATAGCCACCTTCTCCCCCACGATGTGATTCAGCAAGGTGGACTTCCCCACATTCGGCCGGCCTACGATCGACACGGTCCCGCAACGGGACAGCGGAGGCAAAGGCCCTGGTGATCCCGCCGGTGACTCTTCTTTTTTTGCTTTACGTCCCATGTCTGTATTTGAGCGTCACAATAACGACGCAAGTAAACAACACAAAATTGATAATGTTAAATGTCCTCCAGACAATATCCGCGGAACGGAATCCGGAGGGCGCCATGACAACGATGCACACCCAAACCCCCAGCGCCCAGGCCAGACTGATGTCCCTGGACGACTGGCGGCGGATAATTTTCAATATCAACGGAATATTCCATAACGGCAACGCCACCGCCGCCACCAATCCCACTTTTTCAACAAAACCCAATTCCATAAAGCCCCCCTCCTGCCGGTCTGATGGCCCCCTACACCCCGGGATCCGCGAACTTCACAAACGTCCGCATGCGCTGATGAACGGTGGACATGGTTAACGGCGCGGTTTTGGCCATCCCGAAACCTTCCACGTTAAAAGAAGCAATGGTGGTCGCGTAAATAACCGCTTTCTTGAGGGTGTTCTCATTGATCTTCCGGGCCTTGCATAAATACCCCATCAGACCGCCGGCGAACGTGTCCCCGGCGCCCGTCGGATCCACCACGCGGTCAACCGGATAGGCCGGGAAGGAAAACATAAAATTATCGCAGTAAAACAACACGCCATGTTCCCCTTTCTTCACGACAATCAGTTCCGGCCCCAGCTTCCGCAAAGAGCGGGCCGCCTGAATCAGATTCGTCTGGCCGCTGATCGCCCGGGCCTCCCCATCGTTGGCGACAAAAAGGTTGACCTTTTTCATCAGGGCTTTTAAAGACGCCAGTTTGTGGGTGATCCAGAGGTTCATGCTGTCCAATCCCACCAGGCCGGGATTGCTCATGGCTTTTAAAAGGCTCCCTTGAATATCCGGATCGATGTTGGCTAAAAACACGTTCTGGATCGAGCGCTGATGCGCGGCCACGGCCGGCTGAAACCCCGTCAGGACTCCCAATTCGGTCGCCAGAGTCAGGGCGGAATTCAGGTCTTCCTTTTTATACTCCCCCTCCCAGCGGAAACTTTTTCCATCCCCGGTTTGGAGGGACGTGAGATCTATGCCCTTGTTGCGCAGAAACTGGATATGCCGTTTAGGAAAATCCCGGCCAATAATCGCGGCCAGATGCACATCCGTAAAAAGCCGCGCGCTCATGGCAAAATGAGCCGCAGACCCGCCTAATAAATCTTTTTTCACCCCCGCCGGAGTTTTAATATTATCCAGCGCCACCGTGCCTAGAACCAGAAGGCTCATAAACCAACTCCTTATGCCGTAGAATGTTTTATCTTGGATTTAAAGACCTGCCGCTGCTCAGGATTTTGAACGGGAGTATTATAACAGGCGGACATAATTTTGCAACAGAAGGCTGCTGCGGGGACAATGACCGTCACGCCCCCCCCGCCATGCCGGGGATATCCAAAGCAGGGTTAGGCCGGGCCAGAAAATATCCCTGCCCGGCATCCACGCCCAGGAACTGGACCTGGCTCATTTCTGTTTCCGTCTCGATCCCTTCCGCGATAGTCATCATGCCATTTTTAGAGGAGAACTGGATAACCGCTTCAACGATATCCTGCTTCAAGAGATCTTTTTCAATGGAACGCACAAGCGAGGCGTCGATCTTCAGGAAATCGGGTTTAATTTCAGCGACCATATTCAAACTGGCATAACCGCACCCGACGTCATCCACCGCAATCTGAATATCCATATCCTTAAACTCGCTCAACTTATTATAAAAATAGCCGTAATCATTAATCGCGATCCGCTCTGTCAGCTCCATGACGATGTTCCGGGGGTCGATTCCGGCCTGTTTCAGGACATCCCGTTTAAACTCCCCGCACTCGATCAGATAAGGGCTGCAGTTCAAGAAAAGGTTTTCAGCGCGGCCGGATTGTTTCCACTGGGCAAAGGCCTTTTTCCAGCAATGCATTTCCAACTCAAAATATTTTCCGCAGGATAGCGCCAGTTTAAAAAGGAATTCCGGATTATTCAGCCGGCTGTTCTGCGGGGGACGGCTCAGGACCTCAAACCCGATCGGCTGACGGGAGCGGAAAAGAAAAATGGGCTGAAAAAAAATCGTGATCAGATCCTCGCGCATGATTTTATCCAGCTCCGCGATCAAGGATTCCCGCTCTTCTTCAAGCTGCTCCGCGAAACGCACACGCCTGAGAATAACGTCAACCCGGGCCACCAGTTCGGCCGGGAGAAACGGCTTGGTGATATAATCGTCAGCACCGACGTACAGCCCCTGGAGTTTATCCTGGCTCGAGTCACGGCCGCTGACGATAATAATCGGGATGCCCCGGAACCGTTTATCCCCCCTGACCATCCGGCAGATATCCAGCCCCTCCATATCAGGAAGATTACGGTCAAGCAGAATAATATCCGGATGCATCTTGATCATTTCAACCGCCTCTTCTCCGGTCCGGGCCAGATCCACATCAAATTTGCGGTCCTTGAACAATTCGCTCACCAGCACTCCGATATTAATATCATCTTCCACGATCAGGATACGGCGATGAAACATATGCGCCTCCTTTTGAGCAGCGTCTCTATCTTAAACTTTTCTTCCCCGGATAAGTGCCTGACAAAGGGCTAAAAAACCATAAGACATTCCGCCCGCTATCCGGTCAGATCAAAAGCCATTGGCCCTTGCCCTATTGTACCCTGTTTCTTTTCCGGGAAAAAGCACGGAATGACACATTTTTATTCCCCGATCACCTTAATTAAAACTCGTTTGCGCCGGTGGCCGTCAAATTCTCCATAAAAAATCTGCTCCCACGGACCGAAATCCAGCTTTCCTTGCGTGACCGCCACAACGACCTCCCTGCCCATAACCTGCCGTTTAAGATGGGCGTCCCCGTTATCTTCCCCGGTCCGGTTGTGCCGATAATGAGAAACCGGTTCATGCGGGGCCAGCCGTTCCAGCCACTCATCATAATCCTGCAGCAAGCCGGGCTCATCATCATTCATATAAACACTGGCGGTGATATGCATGGCATTCACCAGGCACAGACCTTCTTTAATGCCACTCTTATCAACCGCTAATTGGACTTTATCAGTAATGTTAAGGTAAGCCCGCCGGGAGTTGACATTAAACCACAGTTCTTCTCGATAACTTTTCATAAGACACACCTCCAGGTTACATCGTCCCGCAAAAGGCATCTCACAGATCAACACTTCTTGCGAAGGCACGTCATGATTTCAGGATCCGTCCCCTTCCCGTTTTTTAGGGATAAAATGAGGCGGGCACATAAAACGGAACACTCCGGCGATTCTTTGGGCTTCTTCCAGTTTAGCCTGGTTTTCAGCACGCATTGTTGCCAGCTTACCCCCGAAGACATCCGCGAAATACGCCTGGGCCGCTTTTTTCCTGTCGTCCTCTGTGGCGTATTCTTGGCGGAGCCTCCCCAATTCCCCATAATCGAGCCAGATGCCGCCGCAGGCGCCGCACTCGTCAATCTCCACGTTCCTTTGGACGCTGAAAAAATGTTTCATCATTTTTATGCCTTCGCATTTCGGGCATGCTTTTATCTGGGACGCATCCCTCTTAATATTTTTATCCCGGGGAATATCCAAAAGCGCTTCGCCCGCCGCTTCCTGCTGCTCATCCACCTTACGCAATTCAAAGTTATCAAACCAGATTCCCCCACACCCTCCCTTGCACACGTCGACCGTGAGGTCCTTCACGGCCATTTTTTGCAGTTCTCGATTACATGCCGGGCATTTCATGAAAACTCCTTTCTGGATAGGCTGCTTTTCCTCGTTCTGCGGGCCACACGCGGCCGTTTGTCCCTTCCCGGGCCTCTTGCCGGACAGCCGCTTTTATAATATGAAATCCGTGGAAAGGAAAGAAGAATTTCTATCCGTCACAATAGACGTTATGATCTTTTTATTTACGTCGCTGTCTTAAGCCGCAACCAGCGTAATTTTCAGGGCATCAGACACCGATACAGTGCCCTCGGCCGAATCCTTCCTGCCCGTGAACGGGAATATATCCGGGCCGTGAGGAACATTCCCGCGTGCCTGATCCGGTCTTCGACTTCTTGATCATACCACAACAGAAGTATTCCCGTTGTTCCGTGAGCGAACCGAGGCGCCACTTTTCCGGGATAATCTCTTCCATTCAAAAACGGATAAAAAATCATCCATACCACTCCAAGGCTGTCTTCAACGCCCCTCCGCACCCGAGAGCATTCCCGAAATCAATCGTGAGCCAAAGCAACGTGTATGTCCCCGCCGCTAAATTCGCACGGGCACTCGCGTCCTTGTTGACGCGCGAAACATACAGGCAGGCCAGCTCCCGGACCTTGTGCGTATCAATCAGCCCGGAGCTGGAAGGAAACCGCAAGTTCATTTTCTGCCAGGCCCGCTTTAAAGCGGACAGTTCGTTTACGCACGCCGAATTCCAGATATCCTTCTCCCCGGGAAGCAGCGCCTCGAAGGCTTCCGACAAACACATCCCCACTTTCGCCAGGACAGCCACCTTACTTCCTTCCAGCCGTTCCCCTATGACAAAAAGTTGATCAAGGTGCAGCACCTCTCTCGCATGCCGCGCGAAATCCTGGTATAAAGTGCCCTCTATCTTCTCTTCCTGTCCCGAGGCAGAAGCATGTTCCGCCAAATACTTCAAGGCCAGGGCCGCCTCGTTTTTCGTTTTGGGATCCCTCGCGCATTGGCTTATGTATGTGGCGAGCGCGACGGGGGTATGACCGGAATCGCCGATGATGTCTCCGGAGGCGCCCTTCTCCAGCAGGATGCGTACAACGTCCGCGTTTAAAACGTGTTCGCTGTAACCATGCTCCAAAGCCATCACCAACGCTGTCTCTCCGGTCGTCGCCCGGCAATTCACATCAACCCCCTTGTCGATCATCATCTGAATGAGGTTGGCGTATCCGCGATGCGCCGCGTTATGAAACGCGTTGAATTGCGGTGCGCAATGCTCCAGGGCCGCGATATCGGCCTTCTGGACGATAGATTCGAGCTCCTGAACATTTCTCCAATCCGCATCTTTAAACGCATCGGTGCAGACGGTCTCATAAACCGCCCGTAATTCCTTTCCATCTTTCGTCAGAGACCAGGCGCGCCCTTCCTCCAAAGCCTCTACGATCCTCCAGAAATTATTCAAGGTTTCCTTATACCGGTAATCCGTGCCGTTCTCCCGCGCCAGTTGAAAAGCACTCCGGCCCTCACTGTCCTTGACATGAGGATCGGCGCCGGCCCGCAACAAACGGATGACCGCCTCGGCGTTTACGCGAGACGCGGCCATTAAAAGCGGCGAGGCATAATGATGGCTCCACAGTTCTTCGTACCCCTGGGCATTGACATCAGCGCCCGCCGCTATCAAGGCGTCCAGGATTTCCAGGAAAGCGGCATCACTGCCCCGGCAATCCTCGGTGAGGGCCAGGGCGGCCCGCTGCAGAGGATAATTTCCCTCAACATCCAAAGAATTCACATTCGCGCCGCTGGCGATACATTCCCGGACAGCCGCCGCATCGGCTTTCCTGACCGCTTGATGGAGCGCCGCGTTCAATTTTTCCTTGGGGTCTTCAACGAGCAGGTCTGCGGCCGGCGCCCAACGCGCTTTCCTGGCCAAATCATAGGGAGTCGCTCCGGACTTGGTTTTGGCCCGCCTGTCAGCGCCGTTCTGCAAAAAAATTTCGATAACAGCAGCGGCCTCACGCGTTTCTTGGACAGCTTTATGTAAAGGGCGGAATCCGTCTTTATCTTCCGCCTCAAGGTCAGCCCCGTGAGCCAACAGGCATCGCACCGAAGATAGACGGCCAAAAACCGCCGCCCAATGTAATGGCCGCACTTTTTCAAAGTCCTCGGCTTCCACATCAGCCCCCTTCTCCACTAAATATTCAACCATCGGGGCATGACCTTTCAACAGGGCGTGGTGAAGGGGCGTACGCCCATACATGTCTTTTATGTTCTTATCCGCGCCCTTTTCCAGAAGGACTTTAACCTCTTCCAGGTTCCCGCCCTCGACCGCCTCCAGGAACTTTTCCACCGCGCCGCAAACAGTGCAGCGTGATCCCTTCCATTGATGCCCGCGCGTTTTGCCGCAAACCTCGCACGCGCATCCCCTCCAAGCATGGCCGTCATCCCTTGTTTTACCGCATTGGGAGCACCGGCAACCGGCCCACGGGTGAGCCTTTTTCCGGGTGACTCCGCATCGGGAACATTGTTCGCAATCTGAGGCCCAGTCATGACCAAACAGACATTTTAAACTCATTCCTTCTCTCCTTTTTCCGTCTTGCGATGGACGGCATAAGAACAGCGGCCTTGGGGCCATCGCCTGAAACAACTATATTCTGTATCACCATTTCTTTAAATATTCCTCGATATCCTGCCGGTGCTGCGCCACGTAACGGCAGCTGGGCTCCTCCCCGCACCGCCGGCATTTGAGGTCATAGGCGGAATTGAGGGCGCCACATCCCGGGCAGGCATATTTTCCCCTGACTTCCCGAAGCCACTGTTGATAGCCGGCACTCTTAATCCGCTGAAGATTATCCCAGAGCTCGATCCGGTGCGGCATGGCGGCCTGAAACTGCATCAGGTCATCGCAGGGATAGTCGTCGCATTCGCTGCAGAAGTCGATGCCCCGCTGCGCCGCGCAGGCGAACATCTTGCATTGTGCGCAGTAAGGCAGCCTTTTTCCCGACCGGCATCCATAACACCGGCTCTCTTCTTCCGACCAAGAAACTCGAGCCGCGAGCTTTTTAAGCCTTTCCGGTTCTTCCGTGGCGGCGATAAACCACGAGCACGCTTCACAGTAAAGGCCGCACACGGCAGCTCTTGTTTTATCCGGCTCATCCCTATTATTTTTTTCTCCCGGCATGGCGGCATCCCTCCTTGTTACGGGCCCATTGTTATCCCTTCGCTTTTGCGAGGGCCTGATGCAACTCTCCCTCCCACGACCCCCTGATCATAGCGAGGATAATGACCTTAATAATCGCATAGCCCCCGACCCCCGCCGCCCCGCCGACACCGAAGAACACCGGGACAAATTCACCGACAAGGGTGGTGCAAATGACCGTCACGATAATTGAAAATACTACAATGGATATGGCGAAAATGATCATTTTAGCGAAGAAACTGGGAATGAAGTAAACGATCCTGGTCAAATTCATCTGTTGACCGGCGTCATCGAAGAACAGGAACGCGCCATGCCAGAGCCCGTCCCGCACTTGAATGTTCAAGGGCTTCTTATCCGAAAACGTCATCTCGGCCTGAGGCGGGAGGTGTGTTTTGAAGCAAGCCCCTATCGCCGCCAGCGACTTTCCCTGAAACACAAGGGACCCGACGTCGACCAGGGGAACAGCGCGCCGGCGCGAGAAGAAATTGCCCGCACCCGGGAGAAACAGAAAAACCGTGATGACCCCAAACACAGCCAAGCCGGGAAGGAGAGCCGCTTTCATCGGAACAGTAGCCAGGCCCAACAAAAGCATTGTGGAGGTCCATATCACATATAGAAGCCGGCCCCATCCATATCCTTTCAGCATGGCCCAGCCGGCGAAAGACGTGATCAACAGGCCGATATACATCCTGGCAAATTGAAAATACAGGGAAGCGCTCATAACGTCATGAATCTTATACTGGATGATCGCGATGGTGGTCGAAATCAGGCCCAGCGCTCCCGCGACAATAAGATACCAGCCGATGATGGCGACAGATAAAGGCCGTATCTTCGCTGCCTGCGTCATGGCGGCCGCCGGTTGCTGTTGAGGCGCCGATGTTCCCGGTCCCGGGACACACGAAACCGGCGGTGCCGGCATCGTGGCCGCAAAAGCAGCCGGGTTGCGCTGCCCCAGAGGGGTTGGCCGGCAAGGGACTTTTCCCTTCTTCACCCAGGCGTCGTAATCCGAAGCCGCCACCGCCAGATCCAGCCCGCGGCGCCTGGCGGCCTGCTCACAGACGACAATGGGGACGCAATTCTTCCTTACCGCATCAATGCTGTTGATGCCCGACGTCATCATGAAGCCCTGCAAAGCGGACAAGGACGGACATTTCCTCCTCGTTTCCGCAACCTCCGGCTTGATCCACAGATACCCCTTTGCCGGAGGCATCTTCGTATTCGGGCACGGGCACTCGTTATCGGAGCAGAACACCTGCCCCGGGAAGGGAGGGAACTCCATCATAAGCTCCTCCCTGTTCCCCTTGTTTTCATCCGATGAGGGGCTGGGCGAGACCTCTTCTTTTTCCAGGGTCCATCCGGTCGCATCGTTATGGCGCGGGCACGCGTCAAAACGTTCTCCGGCCTTAAACCTTTTTCGCGTGACCGCCTGATTCGGGTCCAGGCCCATACCGACGCATATGCCGTCGAACATTTTGATATCAACCCCTGCCTGACTGGCGAAATCATCCAAGGTTTTGCGGACAGCCGCATCTCCCTGCTCACACATCGTGCAGTAATAAAGACCGGTTTTCGGGACTTCTGTGCCCGGGGCTAAATTTATTGTGTTCATCTTATATCCTTTGCGTATTGAATGTTTCATGGGAAGCGGTTATCCCGTTTCCCATGCCTTTATGCCGCCCTTCTCCCCCCTTAAAAATTCTGATCCTTGACCCTTCCCTCGGGACATCCGTCGCGCCGGCCAGCCCTCCTTCCCCGCCGCGCATTCATGTTCTCGGCTTACTTTCCGCAGCCAGCCCGGGAACTCATCCCGCCGCGGATTCTTATCATAAAATATCCTCCCATGGATTTCTTCCCTCTGCGCGCCGGATATCTGGCTGGATATTTCCGGAGGCAACGGGTCCCGGGTCAGGTCCGCCGCCACAGGCGCGGCCCCAATAACCCCAAGGACCACACACAGGATCAACTTCATGTCGCCCCTTCTCTGATAGGTCAAACATGCTTCCTTTATTTTTTTGTGCAAATATATGTGGCCTGAAAACCCTTATCATATGTTGTCTCATCAATATAAAATCCGCTTTTTTGAATAATCCCTTCCATAATCCAGTCGTACGTACTGAATTCTTTTTTGATGTGGAGGACCGCTTCCTGAGCCAGTCTTGGATCGGCGATCGCTTCCACAGAAGCCAGCCATCCGTCGATTTGATGTTGAATATCCCCGGCGCCGGAAGGGAACACGATATCAAACAAAAAAAATCTGCCTCCGGGTTTCAGCATGGCGCAGCACCGGGTGAGCGCGATTTGTTTCCAGAAATCAGGAAGATGGTGCAGCACAGCCACGCAGACAGCGGCATCGGCCAATTCAGCGCCGTGTTCGTACGTCAGCAATCCGCCGTGACAAAACACGATATTGGCGATCCCCTCTTTCTCCGCCTGCTTCCTCGTGTAGTCCAGCATGGCCGCAGATATATCCACCGCATAGATAACCCGGCACTTCCAAGCGGCGTAAAGCGCGAACGCGCCCGTCCCGGCCCCCAGGTCAATCACGGCACTGGTGGAATCTAAAGATAACCGGCGCATAATGCCTTCGCTGGCTTGGGCATAATCCCGGAATTTTTTATGCATGGAGTCATACGCCAGCACTTCTTCCGGCCGGCAAAAGTCCACTCCCGAAAAGTTCAACTCATCAAATTGCCACTTAGGATGCATATCCTCCTCCTAACCCTTTCCGTCCGTTGTCTCACCCCGGGGCCGCCGACGAGGCCGAAGGAAAGGCCTCCGCCTGCCTGTCAGCCGCGCAGCGTCTTCATCCTTTTTATATAAAGAAAGGCCAGCCCCAAATCAACAACCTCTATGACAATAATCGCCACACCCAAAATAAACAAAAGATTCGAGGCGCCATAGGTTGAATAACCATAATAGGCAAAAATCGCACCCACAACGGCTAAAAGGGCCGGCCGGACCAAAAGCCGGGGATTGATCATTTCACAACTCATCCTGTTATTATCAAAAGACGTGATCAGGGCGTTAACGTCCTTTTCGCACCTATCCTTGCAGGCCATCCCCCGGCCCAGGTCAGCGACGCATGCCGGGCATAAGGCCCTGCCGCAAGCCCTGCAAACAGCCACCGCATCTTTGTCATGATGATGGTAACATTTCATTCTTCCCTCCTTTTCTCAAACAGGTCCCGGCCCGGCGCGGCATCCCGGCGATCCCCAACCCATCAATATTCCTTTCACAAAAAAAAAGTCGAGGTTCTTCAGGGCCACAACGACGGACGCCACAAACAGGAGAACCGTCTGGATGGCCTTGCTGTCCGGATGCGTCCGGGAAATTCTTTTAAAGAGTCCCGCAGTAATATGAAAAACCGCAGCCGCCAGAATGCTGCGGCGCCTTTTGTAATATCAGGACAACCCAGCCCGTTACCCTGCGTCTGCTTTCATATGAAACACTTTTTCCGCTAATTTATGATCGTTATGCCAAACCTGAAAAATCCATGTCCCTTCAACGATATCGGTGTCGCCGCCGATAAAATAACCCTCATACACTTCGGCGCCCGCGGGCACATCTCTAGACGTTACGGATTTGTGATAAATCTTGTTATTGTCAGCATCTCTGATTCCCGGCTCCGGGTAAATGACGACTGTCTTTATTTTAAAAGACCGCTCTTCTACGGCATCAAGGACATAGGATATCCCGAATTCCATCCCGATCTTCGCGTTAATGGTGTCCGCCGTCTCCACGTGGCGCACCAAGGCCTTTTCTTCATAGGATGAATACGGGAGTCCGGCCTTGTATTTTTTCCCCGCGGCGGTTGTTTCGTAAAGGCCATATTTTACTATTGTCGCGGTCATCATAAATTTCCCCTTGTCTGTTTTTCCTTTGCCGCCGGAGCCAAGCGGAGAAGACGTCCGTCCTCGCCCGAGGCCGCTCTTCCGGAGGCCGGGCCTCAAGCCGTTTTTTAACGGGCGGACGTTGGCTGACGGACAACCTCCCAATCCTCTATGCCGCCGTCTATTTTCACAAATAAAGGATGCGTTTCAATTTCTTTCAAAGACCGCAGGTGCTGGTACCGGTTAGGATCACGCATTTGTAATTTGCCCAATAACCATTTAAACTCGTATTCCACCTGCCCCACCGTGACGCTTATGCGTCCGCATTCACGTTGATCCGGCAGTTTTTTCTTGTCAAAATTATAATTTCTTTTATCCACTTCTGCCGCAACATGCCAGAGATAATAAGCGATCGCTATTTCGCCATGACCGGTTCTTCTGAACCTTAATAATTGCGGATGGTTCCTGTACCCCTGTGTTTGACCACGCAAAACATTCTGCGCCAGGAGCCCTTCTCTCCATAACGCGACCAATCCTTTTGAATCTAAATAACCCGGATGGATTGACCACAGTCTCATGCCGCACCTTTTGCCGCGGGACGGCGCAAGCGCCGTGTTGGGCCCGGCCGCCCTCGAGGAACAAGACGGGGCCGCGGGCGCGGCCGGAGATAAAACGTTTATTTATCTTTCCAGTTCCACCATTTCAGGAGTTCGGGATCATGCTTTTTACGCGACGCATAATAAACCGCGGCCCGGAAAACGTATAAAACGCACCGATCGATATGCTGCTTCCTGAGTTTGCACAGGTTGTCATACATGGCTTCGGGATTTTCATTGTTTAATTCCTGCAAGCGGGAAAAGCCTAAATCCGCGATATCCTGAGCCATACTCGGCCCAACGCCGGGAATTTCTTGAAAGTCCTTTATCGCGTTCTTGGGCATCATCCTTGAATTTTTATTTTTTATTTTTCTCATAACGCGATCACGTCAGAGGAGACTCGAACCCCCGCCGGAGACGCCGAGAAGGGGCCGCCGTCCTGGTTGCCGGCACAACAGGATTTATTGAATTCTCTTATAATCAAAAACTTTTCCATCTTTCGTGAGGACCTGGTAAGCCAGCCCATATTCATTAAAATTATAATAATACACTTTCCATCCGTCTTGGAATGTTGCGGTTTCCCGGGCGGGAGCGCCGAATTTTTATTTTAACTCATCCGCGGGCACCCCGGCTTTTATTTCCCTCTCAAACCCGGCCTGCTCCACCAGGTCTTCAAAAGTCCTTTCTCCCTGGGTCACATAAACATTCAACTTAAAATCTTCTTTTAAAAAATTATTCTTAAAGGCCATCACAAAATCCTGCGCGCTACTTGGGAAGAACATAAAAAGCATCGTTTCCTCGTAGCCTTCTTGTCCGTCAAGAATCGCCAAATTGGAATACAAATAAGCCGAACGGAGACACGGGAAATCGAGCTGTGAAGGAGTTTCAAAAACAATTTTCTTTTTGCTTTTTATTATTATTTTCAAAACGGTTTCCTGAAACGTTTTTATATTTAAATCATACTGAGTGACGATATCCGGATCATCCGTATCAAGCGCCAAGACATAGTCGGGCTTGATATCCGATTTTTTTCTCACATCGGAAACCTGCGGGAAATCTCCCCGGGAAAGCCGGCCGGTTGTCGGCGCCTCCGTCGTCTTAATCGGAGCGCAAGACATCTGAACCAGACAAACAAAGATAACAATCATTTTCCGCATTTTTTGATACCTCCTCACACAAGGGACTCCGCGGGGCGTGAGGCGTGCCGAAGGAGGCCGACCCCGCGTCTCCCCCCTCACCCAAGCCCCGTAAAATCCGGCTCACGCCGATTTCAATCTATATCTTTTCCCTGCCCGCGATGACAACTCCGCCAGGGCTTCCGCCACCACTTTTTCATTAAGTTCCGGAACATCAAGAACGATGTCGAATATTCCGTCCTCGTCCAACTTAACGCCCGGGACAGCCGGCCCGTCGACAAGTTTTTCCCGAAGCGTGTATATCGCAACAACAACCCGCCCGTTCTTATCGATGAGGTCGTCCCACTGGCATGGATACTGGCCGGTCGGCTTAAGAAGCATGGTAAAAGTCTCCCACAGATACCTCTTCAATCCCTATCCTCTGCGCGGCCCGCAGAAGATAGGATGCCCAGCGTTCTTCCGGCTTCCCCCTCCGGATGAAGGGCGCAGCCGCGGATAGAATAGGGTGAAAGAAGTTTTGAGAAGTTTAATTTATTTTTCCTATGATGACCACGTAATTTTTCCCGTACTCCTGGGCGCATTTAGGACACGTCGTGTACCACATATACCATTTATTGATGTTTAATTTTTTATTTTTAATAAGGGCTGCAAAATCTTTGCACCATTTTCCGGTGTCTTTAAAGGGGCCTTCATAGACTTTGCTGAAAAATTGACCGGAAAGAGTCGTGTTTTTTGTTCCCGGGATCTCTTTGTCGACCGCGACATACAAATCCATATTCCAGGGGGAGGTGTGATCCGACAAGCCCATCCCATCAGGCGTTTTCGCGCCGGCTTTTTCAATCTTTGCCATCATCCCTTTCACGACCGTCCCGAAATTAACCGGCATGTGGAACAGAGTAAAAACCTTGTCTTGAATAAATTTTTTGTCTTTCCATTCCAATGTTTTCCCGTCCCATAGAGCCGGGTCAAACCTGGGGCAGCATGTTTGTTTTTCCATTGTCTCTCCTTATTTTTTCTAACATCCCGGCTCACCGGCGCAACTCTCGGTCCGGCCCGGCGAAGCGAATGAAGTGGCCATCTTTTTCGTCCCGCTTTTATTCAATGAGCATTGAGTTTACACGACCCAAGGGAGTGTAAACTAGAAATGCGAATTGATCCTTCAGCGAATGAGCAAAAGCGAACGAGTCGAAGGATGTTGGTTGACGACCCCGCAGCTTGCTGCGGTTAATTGAATCCAGAGCTTACTCTGGGGTTTATCCTTTTGATTTATTCTAAATACCTTTCGAGCGGCACATCGCAATGGGGACACTTCGAATACCCCACGGGATAGGAAGTCCACGGAAGCGAAGGGCAACAATCATCACAATACAAGACCCCGCACTTGGGGCATTTATGCGCCTGCAATAACATTTTCCCCGTAAAGGGAGATTTAAATGGTTTAAGGGCGGCTTTTTTGCATCTTCCGCATTTTGGCCCAAAGAATTTATTAATGATGTTTTTTGTTTTCATTATATTGCCAGATACGGCGCATCCCCAGCGGACAAGGAAGCAGGGCGGCATTGCCGCTCCGGGTTAATGCGGCTTTTAAAACACATTATTCGAAACCACACCCTCCGACCAAACACACCCGGTAACGGCCTTTATCTTTAAACGCATAAAGGCTCGCATCAAGAAAATTCGTCCCTTTATAATGAGTAACCACCCGCACGCGGTTTTCGTCAACGAATATTTGATGGACCACTTTCAGAAAACCCCGGCCATAGGCCCGCCAAATCAATTCAGCCGCCGCTTCTTTCGCGTCTTTAAATGCCATGTCAAACATAACGTTGGTTCTCCAACGATCTTCCCCGTCCCGAGATAAACCTTCCAGGGCGCGTTGAATCCGTTTCATACGAAACCAGGCGAAGGGGTTAAATTTCACAAGGCTGGCGGCTTCTTTTAACATGGGGGAGCTGCGCAAATAGTTTTCCGCTTTTTCCCGCTCGTTAGGACTCCTTAAATGCCACTGTCCTTTAAGGTCTTTGAACGACACCCGTTGGTCAAAAATCTTCCCCTGGTCATAGGTGTTCAGCCGTAACACTTTCCCATCACAAGACATTTCGGTTGCGAACATATATTGCCCGCCGAAGAAATCCCCTTTTTCATGCCAGGCCAACACTGAGGCCACGTCCTCCAGAGTGTCAAAAACAATATGAATATCAGAGCCGTCCACATCCCAATATTTTTGATCCAGGGGAGAAAGGCCTTCCAGGTGATTATAAATAGCCTTCCGCTTTCGGCTAAATTCCGGATCTTCCGATTCAAATTTTTTGACAGCATCCCCAATATCATGCCGGCGCAAATAAGCCTGCGCTGTTTCTGTCCCGATAAAATCGTCTGAGATCCTTGTCATCCGCGCTTCCTCATTCCCGTCACCGCGTGTCCTGACGCCTGAATTCCACGCCCCGCGCGGCTTTTCGCGCCGGCCGCCGGAACGAATCGTCACGGCTCAAAATTCAAACCCCACCTGTTTAACAAAATCTTTTTTTTCTTCAGGAGACATCTTTTCATAAAAATACCGTATCGTATACCCTCCAACAAGCTTTCGGCCATCGACATACTTCCAATCGCTGATGTCTGAAATATTGAAAGAAACGGCCTGCCCGATCTTCACAAGGCGAGTTGATTCCGCCTCATTCGCGATAACTCCGTCAAGAATCCCGTGGGTCTCTTTCAAAACCTCAATCCACATATGCTCCGCGTCTCCGGAGGGAGTCAGATATGGTTTCTTAACATAAAATTCTTTCGTTCCCGGCTTCTGTTCGTGAAACGCGCGGACGAAATCGGCAGAGGTCGCCTGAGCTTGAGCAATAGCGGCATTCATGGCGGTATCATCGGATTCGACATATACATAATTGTCCCCTTCCTTGTTGCGCGAGCAACCGGGACACACAAGAATGGAACCCGCCATTATTATCAGTATCAGTAACCGCATTCGGGTTTCTTTTTCAGCTCCCTAAACTGAGCCGAACGCAAAAAATAAGCGGCGTAAGCGAGCGCCAAAAGGTGCGAGCTTATGCCGCTTGTTTACCTTGCCAGACGATTTATCTGTTTTCCAGATATGGTATATCTATTTTATCTTTTTCCCGGCTTACGGCCTTTTTATTATTTATCAAACTAGTTTTATTCGACCCCGGCATCCGTTGCTCTTGGATAGCCATAAGCCGCCATTGCGTAAGCGCCTATAACAAGTAATTTTACATCATTTTTTAATAAAATTTGCAACATTTCTTTGTGGGCTTCGTTCAACATGTTCCTTGCCTTTCAAAGACCACAGGTCTGCGGTTAGCTCCCAGACAAATAATATCCTTTCTTGGGAAGAGGCGTCGACAAAACAATCGTCCGGTTGAGTATTGTCTTCGATGACACTATCCGTCTCTCCATTTTCATAACGGCATTATATCACAGGCTCTATTATTGCGTCTCACGCCGCGAACTCCGCGGGGTTCCGGAGGCGGCCGCGGGGGCCGGGAAAAACCAGGGGAGGGACAGCATGAAAACCGCCGCCCGGGGCAGCTCGTGCCAACCCCATCAAAACGGGTATAATTTAACGAGCTCACGAAACAGCCCCAACGTAATCTTATCCCCATCAATCGTTTTTAAACCGCAATCATTATTTCCATCAACGCACGACCAACATTGTTTATTATGGCCGTCCCATCTGTTGGCGGGCCAGGGCCGCCTTGTTACGCGCCATTCTGGCCGACTCTATCGCTCTTCTTCCGTTTTCGGTCGACGGGGAAGACATTCCCTCCCAAATCGCTGCCGCCTTTTCAAAAAAATAAACTGCATTGTCCCACTGCTGCTTGTTCGCGCAGGAATCTGCCTGCCTATAATTCCCCATCGCCTCGTTATATGTTGCCAAATCATCAGCATGTTGCTGCTTGCCCGCCAAAGCACGCTTATTGCTTTCTATATTATTCCTGCACATTTGCATATTATACCTAGAAACACTCGCAATCTTGGGGCATTGGCAGTTTTTCATTTGCGAGGCGCTTTCATAATATTTTTCCGCTTCCTGAAAAAACCTGATGGCCTCGGAATTCTTCCCCTGTTCTGTAGCGCGGGCGCCCGAGTCAAAGACCTTCCTCGCCCTGTCCACCATATCATCGCATCGGTCGGCATAAACAAAAAAAGGGGTCAGAAAAACCAGGGAACACCCCGCCCAAAGCACAAAAACATATTTTTGTATGTTCATCTTGTCCCCCTCCTGCCGGGATGCCGCGCCTTTATTTTAATAGGATTAAAGAGTTATTAACAAATCGTGCTCTTGAAGATTGAATTCCCTCATTTCAAAACCATCCGGAGGATGGACATCCGCAATAGCATATATTTTTAATTTTATGCCTCTGGGCAACGTCCTGGATCGCGCGCAGATGGACGCCGTCGCGCGCGTCCGGCTTGTTGGCGCATATCTTTTTTATTCCCGACCGCCTAAGATCCGCCCCCCCGGAGCAACCCGCCCGGGACGAAAACACCCGGCTCAATCCTGCAAAGTCTTGGCAGCCGAATAACGTTTCGCCACCTCCGGCCAGTTAACCACGTTCCAAAAGGCGTCAACATAGCTGCTCCGCTTGTTCTGGTACTTGAGGTAATACGCGTGTTCCCAGACGTCGAGGCCCAGAAGGGGTGTTCCGCGCGGCGAGACCACGTCCATGAGCGGATTATCCTGATTGGCGGTCGAGCTGACGAACAGCATACCGTCCGCACCCACACATAACCAGACCCATCCGCTTCCAAACCGTGCGGCCGCCGCCTGGCTGAACTGCTGCTTAAAAGCCTCAAAAGAACCAAAACTGGCGTCAATGGATTTGGCAAGCTCTCCCGTCGGGGTACCGCCGCCCTGGGGCGACATCACGTCCCAGAACATGGCGTGATTCCAGTGCCCCCCGGCGTTATTACGCAACTCCACAGGCAGTTTCGTCATTCCGGCAAACAAGCTCTCCAACGGCTGGCCATCCCACTCGGTTCCTTGAAGCGCTTTCACCATGTTATTGAAGTAGGCTTGGTGGTGGCGGCTGTAATGGATTTCCATGGTTTGCGCATCTATGTACGGCTCCAGGGCATCGAAGGCATACGGCAACGGCTTAAAGACATAAACCGCTTCCTGGGCCTTAACCACGCCGGCTTCCAACACCAGAGCCATAACGCAGACCATAATCATGATCGTCACGTTTTTCATCGTCTCTCTCCTTTTGATGCTGTTCCTTTATCCAAAATTCCGGGTCCGGATGAGATGCCCCCGTTTTAACGGACAGGTTAATTAAAGAGCAATGGCTGCCTCA
>ENA-UPTA01000605-UPTA01000605.1-activated-sludge-metagenome-genome-assembly--contig:-NODE-605-length-41745-cov-162.021228_pt1 | contig 41745 bp, 33 predicted proteins | sample MGYA00238184_ERZ773361 | MGnify/ENA primary metagenome ERZ773361 (study PRJEB29100, sample SAMN05720205) | activated sludge metagenome | isolation source: anaerobic digester from wastewater... | reverse complement strand
TACAGAGTTCGAGATGATACCCTGGATCTCTTAGGATACTCTTCTGATGGTGAAAACTGGTTAGAACCTTGATGGTTATCACGCACACTGTAGGCCAGAAATTGCATTCTGAGATTGAAAATACGTTGACTTGATGCGGGTATTAAGTGTAAAATCGTTAAGTAAGAACAAGCTCAATATCACTCAAAAGGGGGTAATCGAATGAAAAAAGTCCTGATTCTTGTGGCAGTCCTTCTTGTTGCATCGGTTTTCGTTGCGGCACCGAAGAACTTCATTCTCGGCCAGGGTCTCTACGGAGATGTAGTGTATGATCTAGCTGGAAACATAACGGGTTATGAAGGAATGGACTTCTATATCTTCCAGGCTAGCACTTACTACGAAAAGGCTCTCACACCAGGTGAACTAAATGCCTATACCTTTGATGGCAAATTCCTGTTCTTCATTCCGGTTTTTGGTAGAGGATGGGAATTCGTGCTGAGACCAGTGGACAATATTATTTTGACCGCCGGGCTAAGCCTTCTCTATAACTTCCTCCCCGGGCCGTATCTTGGTCTGACAATATTACTCTGAGCAATCTGTTTATGGGAGAAGACGGTGTTTCTGCACCGTCTTCTTCTTTTGATAAGGCGCAAAAAAAGAAGCAGTTTTTTTGAACCGGTAAGCAATGTGAGGTAATAGTGACAAGCAAATTGCTTCTAAGGACTTCTTCTTCTCGGATTTCTGGCCTTCTTTAACTTGATAATTAATTCATCTAGAATTGTACAGTTTGCATTGTTATTCAGAAACTTCTTGTAGGTTACCCTCAGAGAAGAGAATTCCACTCGTAATAGTTGATCAAGGAGGTTCGATTTTGAGAGAACTTAAAAAGGAAGCGAAGTATATTGTTGAGAGATCAATTGAAACGGTTCAGCCTGAAAGCTCCGTTAAGAATGCTCTTGAGAAGCTTAGGCTGAAAGGTCCTATATTTCTTTTGGCGGTTGGCAAGGCAGCCTGGAGAATGACCAAAGCCGCGATGGACAAACTTGGTGAAGATGTAAGCGCGGGAATCGTAATAACGAAATATGGCTACAGTCAGGGAGATATCGAACGCGTAGAGATTTTCGAAGCCGGGCATCCGATACTTGACAGAAAGACCGTAGAAGCTACAGATTATGCTCTTAAAAGAATTGAGGAATTGAAGCCGGAAAAGATTCTCTTTCTTATTTCGGGAGGCGGATCGGCTCTCTTCGAAAAACCATTGGAGGGGGTGATGCTTGAGGATCTTGTTGATGTCAACAATCGTCTATTACGTTCAGGTGCAAGCATCGTCGAAATCAACACGGTGAGAAAACACCTTTCTTCAGTAAAAGGGGGGCGTTTTGCAAAGCTGGTCTCTCCCTCTCAGGTTTATACGCTTGTTCTTTCCGATGTTTTAGGAGACCGTCTTGATTCGATCGCTTCAGGACCGGCTTACCCCGATAGCAGTACAAGTGACCAGGCGCTTGCAGTCCTTGAGAAGTACGCTATTGATGTTGATTCCAGAATCATCGAGGCGCTGATGGTAGAGACTCCTGACCGTCTGTTTAACGTTCAAACTGAGATTATCGGAAGTGTTGCGAGAGTCTGTGAATCTGCAGCAACATTTGCCAGAGAGATTGGATATAACGCCACTATCCTGACAACTTCGCTAGATTGCGAAGCAAGAGATGCCGGTGTTTTTCTGGCATCTATCGCAAGAGAAGAAGCACACAACAGACCAGTGGAAAAGCCGGCCGCTCTGATCATTGGCGGTGAAACAGTTGTGCATGTTAGAGGCAGAGGTCTGGGAGGAAGATGTCAGGAGCTTGCTCTTGCATTCGCTTTAGGGATTGAGGAAATGAGTGGTGTTACGCTAGCCTGTGTCGGCACCGATGGTACCGATGGGCCTACCGATGCAGCTGGCGCCATTGTCGATGGAAGAACGGTTCAAAAAATGTTGGATGCTGGCATAGATCCACAGTTATTTCTGCTCGACAACGATTCCTACCACGCTCTGGAAAAGTCAGGCGACTTATTCATTACGGGGCCGACCGGTACAAATGTAAACGATCTGATAGTGCTCCTTTGCGAGTAAATATAGAAGTATGATCGCCAGTCATTCAGGAAATTTGAATCCTTCAAAACCAGCTTTACGATGGAAGAAGACCGCTATTTTATTGTCCATCCGACCATTCCTTTGACGTAATATCTTTGAAGCAATATGTAGATAAGAATTGGAACGATCATCACCATCAAAGATGCAGCGGAGAGTAGTCCCCAGTCGACATGGTAAACCCCTCGCATTAATGGAATCCTTTGAGTTGCCAGAAGTTTGTCCGGAGAATAGATGAGAATAAGAGCAAGGAAAAAGTCGCTCCATACCCATGTAAACTGCAAAGCAGAGGCCGAAGCAATTGCCGGGAAAGCATTAGGAAGAACAATCCTGAAGAAGATACCCAAGTCTCCAGCTCCATCGATTCTGGCTGCCTCCTCCATATCGGTCGGAAGGGTCTTGAAGTAATTACGCATGAAGAAAGTTATCCATGGTATTCCCCACGCAGTATGAAGAAGAATAAGACCGAAGTAAGTGTCTACCAACCCAAGAGTGCTCATTATTTTAAAGATAGGAATAGCAATCATCTGCTGAGGGAGCGCAAGAGTGAGCACAACGGTTAGAATAAACGTCTTCCTGAACGGGAATCCATATCTGGAAATTCCATAGCCTGCCAATGTTGCTAGCATTAAGGGGATTACCGTAGAGGGAAGAGCAATTAACAGAGAGTTGATCATCCCCCTATAAAGTGGTGCTGTACGATGATTAAGTGCCCCGGTGAAGTTTGATAGAGTTGCAGTGAACGGCTTGAGACTCCACCAACCGTCCAATACTTCACTAAAGGGCCTAATTGCTGTCATAACTACGCCCATCAACGGAAGGATCCATATGAGGGCGATAATCCAGGCAATGACTGTTTTTAGAACAATCTCTCTCCTTGACTTTCTCATTCTGCCTCATCTCCCGCCGATTTCATCATGGGAATCGCAGCCAGTAGAGTTGAAGCGGTAATTAAAACCGCAACTACTGCAGATTTTCCAAAGTCCCACTCTCGAAAGCCATAAAGATACATTTGAAGCGCAAGAACGTTTGATGAACCACCTGGCCCTCCCATAGTTGCAATATAAACAATATCGAAGACCTTCAGTTCCCACAGCAGAGTCATTGTAAGTACGACAACGGTGATTGGTTTCAACAATGGAATCGTTATCTTAAGTAGCATTTTGAACTTTGATGCGCCGTCTATCTGGGCTGCTTCATAGTATGTGTTGGGAATAGTCTCAAGCCCGGCAGAATAGAGAATCATTGAGAAGCCTGTCCACAACCAGACAGAGCCGAAGATCAGTGCAAAGAGAGCCGTCTCTGGATATGCTGTCCAAGTCTTACCTTCCAGTCCAAGTGTCTGCAGAACTAGATTCACAACGCCAACGTTTTCCTCGAACATGAATCGAATCATTATTCCGCCCACTATCATTGGCATAACCATGCCAAGGAATATTATCGACTTTACTATTCCCCCTCCCTTTACGTCTCGCAGAAGGATAGCCAGAAATAAACCCACAAGGGTAGTTAATGGCAGATGGATCGCGATCCACATTAAGTTATGAATAAGTGACCCAAAAGGAAAACCTCTCTCTAGTCCCCGGGGATCTAGGATATCCCTGCTGGAAAACACTTCTCTGTAGTTTGAGAGTGAAAGGTTCCCTTCGCTGTCAACAAAGCTCAGGAAAATCGTGTTGAACGTAGGATATAAAACGAAAATCACTAGAAGCAACAACGCCGGCAGAATGAAGTAGCTGAAGTGCCTGAATTTTGCCTTTCTCAAAGCCAACTAGATCACCCCCGAAGAAAGAAGTGGGACCCAGATGGGCCCCACTTAGAGAAATCGATTACTTCGGCATTTTTTCATCAAGGTCCATCAGCGCGTCGTCAAGCCTTTCCGGTCTTACCCAGATTAGTTTAAGCTGGTCCCAGAATGCTGTCTGCCAGAGACCGCCGATGGAATCATCGAGATCATTTAATGTCTCAACACCCTCTGTCAACTTCGCAATCTCCTTGTCGACCGCAGGATAATTAGACATGTCGACTCCGACGGTTGCAATATGGCCACCCTGCGCAACCTGAATGCTCTGACCTTCCACACTCGAAAGGAATTTCACAAGTTCCAGAGCTTCTGCCTTGTTGGTTGCGTATTCGGGCACAAATGCATAGTCAATACTGAAAACCATCCCGCGATTTCCCGGAAGACTGAAGACAGCCAGATCATTCGGGTCGTCTACCATTCCCGTTATCCACTGTCCCATGAAGTAAAGACCGTAATCTCCGTTCCACCACTGCTCGAGTATAGTTGTCCACTCTGTGGGTTCACTGAAGTATCCCTTTTCGAGAAGATAGACTAGCTTTTCCATGGCGTTCCTGACCGCGTAACTCCTCCAGGTCGTGTTTCCTTCGATTAGGTCCTTCTGGAGTTCGGGGCCGCCAAAGGTAATTAGGAAGTGTTCGGTGACATCTGAAAGAGGCCACCCTACTCCATTGCCGCTTGCAATAGCGTCCTTCACTCCTGGTATAGTCTCGATTTTTTCAAGGAGAGCAACAAATTCATCCCATGTAGTAGGTGCCTTCAAACCATGGCTTTCAAAGAAGGATTTTCTGTACCAGAACCCCGGTTTGACTTTTGCGGTGTAAGAAATCCCGAAGACTCTCCCGTCTGAAGTCTTGACATTGTCGAGTGCACCCGGAATATACGCATCGGTATCAATCACATCAGATAAATCAACCACGTGTTGTGTGTTGCTTGTAATGAAGTTCGACCACATGAAGATCACGCCTGCTGGTGCCTTCTTTGCAGAAAACTGTGCCGGCAGAACATTTGCCAGGTCTTCTGCCCTGTATGTCTGGTAGGTGTAATCGATGCCTGTCTTTGCCTTGAATTCTTCGAGGACTGGAAGGAAAGCGTCCATCTCAACGCCAGACCAGGGACCAATAACCGAAACAGTGCTAGAGATCAATGCGGTGGAGAGAACAACTAGGACTGTTACCAAAAGCTTCTTCATCAAAAATACCCCCTTTTCAATGTAGATTTGCTTTTCAGTAAACATCTCCCTGAGACCGCTTAAGTGGTCTGAAAATCCGCGCATTCATCCGAAAATACACCCATTAGTTGGTTTGACTCTTGTAATCTGAAGTTAGTTCAACAGAAATCAATGACTTAGTAAGGAATTAGACTTAAAAGAAGAAACATCTCAGTTTTTCAATAAAACAATTCTGCTTTTTGACTCATACGTAGAAGCTGATTGCCATCTTATTCAAAATACAATTCCTTTGGAAAATGGAAATGATATATGGTGGCTGTGATGGGCTTTTATTATTATTATCTTATGAAAACTATCTCCATCTTAATGAGAACAAGTCTTGCTGGCGCTTCTTGTCGAGTGTCGCTCAGCGAAGAGAGACAGTGACAGTTGTCATTAGTTCTTGGTTTTATCTCAAGGACACCTTATGTAGGCTATCATTCATTTTTACTTGCTTAGTCTCTCTTCAATACTGCCGTCTGGAAGGACAAAATCCGTCGAGACCGATAGTAAATCATCTAGGCGAAATCTAGCACATTCTGTCCAATCCTTTTCACAGTACATCTCGATCCATTCCCTGTTGATCTTTCCATTTTCGTAAGCCCTTACAACTGGACACTCATGATAATTGATGCAATACCCATCCTCCACCAGATCACCACCATTCTGTAGTCGTCAATTATGTTATCACAACGCGAGAAAATTGCAATACCCACCATCTGAGTTTGGTAGTTTGTAATATTCTTTGTATCCGTTATACAATGTTTATTATGAGGATGAAAAAACGGGGGTGATCTAATGCACAGAAGGCTGTCGTCTTTATTACTAATCTTATGTTTGGTTTTGGTCATTGCACTTTCGGGATGTGTTTTTCGACGGTATTCAGTTGTAGTGAGCTGTACACCGTTGATTGAAAAGATCGAAGTAGGAAACAGAGAGAGGGAGCTGCCGTACAGCTTTTCTGCCAGAAAGGGACAGAACATAGTTGTAAAGGCACCGCTCGTTCCCGGATATGACTTTGAAGGTTGGTTGATAAACAATGAACTGAGACAAACGGCGGAGATCGCAGTTGAAATAGAAGAAAACACAACAATTAAAGCGATATACAGCCCAAGACTTGTTCACGAGATTACGTATGGAGGTTCAGGCTATGAAAATGGGACCGGCCTGGTTGTCGAAAACTCAAATGAGATTTTAATAGGAATCACTTCAAGTTCCACCGACAGCTCTCTTATTCTCGAAAACAAAGGCAAGAGTGACTTTTGGATTCCTTTTCTTCAATACGAATCAAATAATTATGTTGTGGAACCACAGTTGTGTTATGGAGGAAGCGATGAGGAGTCACTTATGGATACAGTCAGAATTGCTGGCGGTTACGTATCGGCCGGCTGGTCGGACTCAAGTGATATAGCATATTCCGGAAGCGGTTATCCATATCATGGGGGTACTGACGGATACGTTATTATGATGCACAACGATGGCTCACTCAGATGGCAGACTTATATAGGTGGAAGCGGAGACGATGAGATTCGTTCGGTGAATACCACTATAGGCGAGAAGCTTATAATCACAGGGATTACAGGTTCTTCAGACTCGAATTTCGCAAACAGCGGCTACCACGGGTCAAAGGATGGTTGGGTAGCGTTGATGAGCTCCAGCGGTACTCTCATCACAGACCTCATTAAGGTCTTTGGTGGCAGCGCGGAAGACGGTCTTCTCTACGCAATGCAGACAAAGGAAGGTGGATACATCGTCTGCGGATACTCGACTTCTTCCGATGGAGATCTAAATTCACTCAGCAGATCGACGGGCGAGGACTTGTGGGTTCTCAAACTCGATTCTCAGCTGGAAATTGAATGGCAAGATCTCTTCGGCGGGCAGAACGATGAACGTGCCAATGTGATAAAAGAGGTCAACGATGGATATATAGCAGTTGGTTTCACTGAATCTGCCGGAGGCGACATCAATGAGAACAAAGGTGGGAAAGATCTCTGGGTACTGAAGTTCTCTTCTGACGGTGATCTAGAGTGGAGCAAGACATATGGCGGAAGTGAGGACGATGAAGGGTTTGACGTCGTTCAAACTGCAGACGGCGGTTTTGCAATATGTGGTTACACTGACTCTTCAGATGGCGATATCCTTCACGAAAATAGAGGTATGAGCGACGTTTGGGTTATAAAGCTCGGGTATGACGGTTACTTAGAATGGGAAGCTACTTTTGGCGGGTCCGAAAATGATTTTGCAAGAAGAATAAATGAAACCGAAAAAAGAGAATTGATAGTAATTGGCACAACTTCCTCATCAGATCGCGATATAAAACGCCCGATACAAGGTCCTTCCGATGCGTGGTTACTGAGGCTTGGAAGATGAGTTCCGTTTGCCGGTGTGCTGTTGAAAGCAGATAATGTTCTTGAAAGCGAGATAATTTCCCTTCTTGAAGAAGGGGAACTATGTCCCGTCTGCAGATCTATGGAGAAATCAGTTGATGGGTGGATAGTCGGAGCCTTTTCCAACCTTCTTCACAACGAAGGTGCTCGAATGGAATTGAGAAGAAATGGGCTTTGCACTGTTCACTTAAAGAGAATTGTGGAAGTAGCAAAAGAGAGATCCGAAGTAGGATCCCTTGCAGTCTCGATAATGTTCAAAGAGATTCTTGCTGCTCAAGTTTCGTGGCTTGATGAAAAAGATGTCGGATTCTTGTCTAGAAAAAAGCCGAAATCTGGGAGCTGCGTTCTGTGTTCCGTGGCCAGTAATAGTGAGAGAATCTATCTTTCTGCCTTCGTGAAGTTTCTTCAAAGAGATGAAGTACAGAGGTCATATGAGAACTCCAGATCCGTTTTTTGTGTGAATCATTCAAGATACATCATCAAGAATATGAGAAATTCATGCGGCCAGTGGCTAGCTGGAACCCAAAGAAATAAATATGAGGACCTCACAGCAGAGATGGAAAACTACATTTCTAAACATGATTACAGAAACACAACTCCCGTTGGGCAGGAAAGACATGCTTGGTTAAACGCATCTAAGTTGATTGGGGAGAGGGATGCAAAAAACAGTTAGTGAAAAGAACAAAAGTCAAACCTCACTGGTTCTCTACCGATTAAATGATGCAGTGAATTTATTCTGGCCTGTCTTGATCGTTTAGAATTGAGAGCTTCCGGTGTGCACCTTTATTTTCATGTTCTGTATCAGTGATTATTCCTCAGTAAACTGAAAAGGCCCCTCACGGGGCCAGTTGCAGGAAAGCGCTTCCGTTGGAAGCCTCCGGGGTGACTTTATGCAACTCGGTGCATAGTTTTTGCTTTTGCCTTTCAAAGGTTCTTATCGAATCCTTCTAGTACAGTTCTTTACTCTGGAAGTCTCTCTTCCTGTTTAATCTTGTGGCGACAGGAATTACTGAGAGCCCCCAAGGCGAACTCTTAATCACAAGCCGAGCGACGCTTTAAAAAGTCATGAGTAGATCTCTTTGCTGAAGTTTCTATATTTACTACCATAGTAAAAATATTCTTTGTTTTCAGGGATAATTATATCTATCTTTTTAAATATGATCTATATATTCATACTATAACCAGAAAAATTGATTTTGTCAAGTCACAAATTCAATAGTAATATGTAATTATTTAAATATTTCTTGATGCATATTCTCAAGAATTGGATATATATCTTATCCGTGAAGGTCGGCGAATCGCAACTTTTCCCTAGTAACATTTGTTACTGCTGTAAATAAAGATTCGGGATAGGCTCTTTATGAAGACAATGAGGAGGTGAAATGATGAGTGAGCTTTTCAACAAAGAAGAGTTTCTTAAAGGATTGATCAGAAGGCTTCATGAAGCGCCCGATAAGGTTGAGAACATTAGAGAAGATTTCGTGAGAGTAGTGAGAGAGCTGACACCTGTAGAAATAGCACAGGTCGAGCAGAAACTTGTGGAGGAAGGTATGCCTCCCGAGAGCATCCAGCTCATGTGCAACATCCATCTTGATGTATTCAAGGAGGCTCTGGACGAAGACAGTCTTGATGTTGGCTCCTGGCATCCTCTTCACATATTGATTGAAGAACACCGCGACATTCTTAACAGGACGAAGGAATTGAGAGATTTGACCGGGAAGATTATTTCTGGAAATTACGATGGCGAAGACATAAGAAGGCTTCAATCTTCAATACAATATCTCGATAGTTTAGAGGCATATTTTTCCAAAGAGGAGAATGTGCTTTTTCCCTATCTTGAAAGGCACGGTCTGGTTCAACCTCCTGCGATCATGTGGAAGGAACATGACGAAGTTAGAAACCTACGAAAGAAGATGAAAATCGAATATGAGAACCTAAAGAATGGAGACCCAAATAAGGTAAACGAGCTCGCAATAACAATTAGCGAACTCTTCACAAATCACATCTACAAGGAACACAAGATTCTCTTTCCTTCGGCGCTTAAGCTGCTTTCAAATAATGAGTGGGAATCTATTCGAGTGGAGTTCGATGAAATAGGGTACTTTTCATTTGAGCCGATGCCCTTCGTTTCCTCTGAAGAAGTATCAAAAAACAACGGTGTTGAAGGGTTAGTAAATCTTGGAAGTGGTTTTCTGAAGGTAGATCAGTTACTCTTGATGTTGAACAGCCTTCCTTTTGATATTACTTTCGTTGATGAAAACGACACTGTCCGGTATTTCAGTGAAGGGAAGGAGAGAATCTTTGTTAGAACTAGAGCAATAATCGGTAGAAAGGTTCAGAACTGTCATCCGCAGAAAAGCGCTCACGTTGTGAACAGGATCCTTGAAGATTTCAAGAATGGGGTACGTGATGTTGCAGAATTCTGGCTTAATCTTGGACCAAAGATTGTTCACATAAGATATTTCGCTCTGCGGGATACATTAGGAAAATATGCGGGAACACTGGAAGTGACTCAGGAGATCTCTTCTATAAAGGCGCTTGAAGGAGAGAAGAGGATTTATGATCCTCTTGATTAGCTAAAAATCGACTAAATCGAAAACCCCATGCAGATATTGTAAAATAGAATGTGCTTACCATCATCTTCATCTTGCTTTCGGAGGTATTGTTATGATTCGGAGAGAAATGGGAAAGACTGGAGAAAAGGTATCTGCCTTGGGTTTTGGTTGTATGAGACTTCCCACGCGTGATGATCAATCAATAGACGTGGATGAAGCCACAAGAATGTTGAGATTTGCTATAGATAACGGTGTTGACTATGTCGATACTGCGTGGGGATATCACAACGGACAAAGTGAACCCTTTGTAGGCAGTGCTCTTCAAGATGGTTACAGAGATAAGGTAAATCTTGCTTCTAAGTTGCCCAGCTGGCTTATCAAGAGTAGAGAAGATATGGACTACTATTTGAATGAGCAACTCAGGAGATTGAGAACAGATGTAATTGATTTCTATCTAATCCACGCGTTGAACAGAAGATACTGGAAGAATCTCAAGGAACACGACATATTCGAGTTCATGGATTCTGCTCTTGCCAGTGGAAGGATCAGACACATAGGGTTTTCCTTTCATGATACTCTTGATGTCTTTAAGGAAATCATCGATTCTTACGGCTGGGAGTTCTGCCAGATTCAGTACAATTTCGTAGATACGGAGCACCAGGCCGGTCTAGAGGGTTTGAAATACGCTGCCGGTAAGGGAATCGGAGTAGCTGTTATGGAACCTCTTCGGGGTGGAAAGCTTGCCACGAATGTAAGAGATGACATTCTTTCGATTTGGAACTCCTCGGGAATCGATCGGACGCCGGCCGCCTGGGCGTTGAGATGGGTGTGGAACGACCCGGATGTAGGTGTTGTTCTGAGCGGGATGTCGACTATGGACCAGGTAAGGGAAAACATTGAGACAGCAAGAGAGGCAAGTCCGTATTCCATGAGCTCTTCTGAACTGGCTATTGTTGATAAAGTCAGGGAGGAGTACAAAAAGAGGATAAAAGTGAGCTGTACGGGTTGCAGCTACTGCATGCCTTGTCCCAGTGGAGTAGCGATCCCAACTTGTTTTGATTTCTTCAATGATGCGTACATGTTTGACAGCATAGAGGATCATAAAAAAGCTTACTTGAGATCTGTCAAGAAAGAGAACAGAGCTTCACTTTGTGTCGAGTGTGGACGGTGTGAAGAGCTTTGCCCCCAGAACATTCCTATAATTGAACAACTTAAGGAAGTCTCTTCACTGTTTGAATAACTGCAAAAGGATCAGTGTTGTGTTTGTGTCTGTACTCTGCCTTTTTCAGCTCGAGTGCTATATAATAATCCCGTGAACGAAATGAAAAAACCTGTCGGGGAGGTTGTACTAAATGACTGGAATTGTGCTGGCCGCTGGCCAGGGAAAGAGAATGAAATCAAGATTCCCGAAAGTGGTTCACAAGATTCTTGATCGGCCAATGGTAAACTGGGTCATTTCAGCGCTCAGACAGGCCGGTTCAGACAGAATCGTTGTGGTCACCGGTTTCGAGGCTGCTATGGTTGAAGCCGTTCTTGACAAGGATATCATTTCTGTTAGGCAGACCCCTCAACTCGGCACGGGGCACGCAGTAATGACGGCGCTCGATTATCTCGACGATGAAGACATCGTTGTCATTGCTGGAGATGAGCCGCTTGTCTTACCATCGACATTGAAAAAGCTTGTTTCAAGGAGGATTGAAGGGGATTTTGATGTTGTCTTCCTTACTATGAAGCCTGCCGATCCGACGGGATATGGAAGAGTCGTTAAAGACGGCAAAAAGATAAAAATAGTGGAACACAGGGATGCCGATTCGGAAACAAGAATGATTGATGAAGTAAATTCCGCTATATATGCTTTTAAGGGGAGTTTTCTGAGTTCAGCAATCAAGAGTTTGTCCAACAATAACGATCAGAATGAGTACTATCTCACGGATACGATTTCGCTTGCCGATAAAGCGGATACTATAGTTGTTGAAAATGCTCAGGAAGTTCTTGGTGTTAATGACAGAATTCAGCTGGCCGAGATAAATAAGATTGCTCAGAAAAGAATCAATGTAGAACATATGAGAAACGGGGTCACGATAGTCGATCCTGACACCTGTTACATCGGTCCAGAAGTTGAGATCGGTGCTGACACTGTTATTGAACCCATGGTTTTTCTTTCAGGAAAGACGCGAATCGGAAACTGCTGTTCTATTGGGCCGTTAACAAGAATTGATAGCTCAGTTATCGGAGACGATGTTGAGATATTGCGTTCTGAAGTATCGAATGCAGAGGTTCATTCTGGCGCAAGAGTCGGGCCTTTTTCCAGGTTAAGACCCGGGGCTGTAGTAATGAATGAAGCACATGTCGGCAACTTTGTGGAGCTGAAGAAGACGATTCTTGGCAGGGGATCAAAAGCACAGCATCTGACATATCTTGGTGATACTGATGTGGGTGAGGGTGTAAATATCGGTGCCGGAACGATAACGTGTAATTATGATGGGAAGAGGAAACACAGGACAGAGATCGGAGATGGGGCATTCATTGGCAGCAATACTTCGCTTGTCGCCCCGGTAAGAATTGGAAAAAACTCTGTGACTGCTGCCGGTTCAGCGATAACCGAGGATGTTCCGCCCGACTCACTCGCATTCGGTAGAGCGAGGCAAGTCGTCAAAGAGGGGAAGTACTCAAAAAATAGAGGGCAGGAGGAGAACAGCTGATGCCGTATCAGACTAACGAGATGAAAGTATTCGCTGGCTCTGCGAGTCTACCGCTGGCAGAGAAAATCTCAAATTACTTGGGAATCAGACTTGGAGACTGCAGGACAAAGAGATTTGCGGACGGAGAAATCAATCTGAAAATCGATGAGACTGTAAGGGGTCATGATGTATATATAATTCAATCCACATGCAGTCCTGCGAACGAGAATCTGATGGAGCTCCTAATAATGATAGATGCATTTAGGAGAGCTTCGGCTCATTCTATTTCGGCCGTAATCCCCTACTATGGATATGCGAGGCAAGATAGAAAGGCTAGAGGTCGGGATCCCATAACTGCAAAACTTGTGGCAAATCTTCTCACGACTTCAGGAGCAAGCCGTTTAATAACTATTGATTTGCATGCAGAACAGATACAGGGGTTCTTCGATATTCCCGTAGACAACCTCTGGTCTTTTCCTGCATTTCTGAAGTTCTTCAGTCAGAGTGCCTTTGATCGAAATGAGATGGCGGTGATTTCACCGGACATTGGTGGAGTAAAACGCGCAAGCAAATTTGCTGCAAAGCTGGGTGTACCGCTGGCAATTTTGGACAAGAGGAGACCAGAAGACAACGTTGCGGAAATGGTTCACATAATCGGCGATGTTGAGGGAAAGACAGCAATAATCTTTGATGATATAATTGACACCGGTCGTTCACTAGTGGAAGCGGCGAAGATGCTAAAATCCAACGGCGCTGACAAGATATTTGCGTGTGCGACTCATGGAGTTTTTTCCGGTGATGCTAAAAAGATCATTGCCGAGTCAACGATTGAAAAGGTCTTCATAACAGACACGATTTACCATGATGACCTTCCCGATAACATAATGATGTTATCCATCGCGCCGCTTCTGGCGGAGGCATTGACTCGTGTAAGAAAAAATCTTTCGGTGAGTATTTTGTTCAGATAGAGGAGGGAAACAAATGCACGAAATAAATCTCGTTGCTGAACTTCGCAACGGTGAAATGAAAGCAAAGAGCCTGCTGAATCAAGGGAAGATTCCCGCGGTAGTTTATGGTCCTGAGCTGGAGACAGTTCCTGTTAGTCTGGATAAGGTAGAGATCTTGAGAATCATGAACAGGATTGCCGAGACTACCTCGGTGGTCATTTCTATCGATGGAAAGGAATATCATACCTTTCTCAAGGGTGTTCAGAGAGATAAAGTAACCGACTCGGTCATTCATCTAGACTTCTACGTTCCTTCCAGTGGTCACAAGATGGAACTCCGAATTCCGATAAGATTGAAGGGTACCCCGATAGGCGTTGAAAAAGGTGGAATAGTTGATCATATCATCAATGAACTGCCCGTTTCGGTTCTCCCAAAGGATATTGTGGAAGAGATCATTGTTGATGTAAGTTCCTTTGATGTTGGCCATGTTCTGCGAGTTGGAGATCTCGAGATTCCCGAGGGAATAAAACCCTTGCTTGACGATGAAGACGCGATCATGCTCATAGCCCTTCCGAGAGCAGTAAAGGAAGTCGAAGAGGAAGAAGCCGAAGAGATTGAAGAGGGTGTTGAGCCCGAGGTAATAAACAAGGGTAAGAAGGAAGAGGAAGAAGAGGAGTAATAGTGTTTCTCTTCGTTGGACTGGGAAATCCTGGCCCACGTTATGCGCTAACAAGACATAACGTGGGCTTTCTCTTCATAGATCAGATGGCTAAACTTGGCCTAAGGAAGACAGTGCAAAAGAGACTGTATGAAGCACATCTTCTTGAGGGAGAAGAGAAAGTCTATATTGCAAAGCCACTTACTTTCATGAACTTGAGCGGAGTGGCTGTAAGACTTCTCATGAAAGACCTCAATTTCAAAAGGGAAGATACGCTGGTTCTAGTGTATGACGATGTATGGATACCTCTTGGTAGGATTAGGATAAGAGAAAGCGGTTCAGATGGCGGGCACAATGGTCTGAAATCAGTGATTTCGGAGATAGGAACTCAGAGCTTCCCCCGAATCAGAATCGGTGTTGGACCCCTTCCAGAGAACGGAGATATGGTAGATTATGTTCTCGGTAGGTTCAGCAATGATGAATACCAGAAAGTCAGCAAGGTAATCGACTTAGCTGTCTCCGCTGCAAAGGAGCTTATCTCCGGTGATATTCGAAAGGTCATGACAGCTTACAATGGAACTGAAGTAGATTGATTCTCATCTGAAGCCTCCCAAAACTCTTTAAGACGTTTTTCTAATCTAGGTTTAAGCGATACCCTTCCAAAGTCTTTAATTCCAAAGGTATCATGACACTGATTTCATTTCTAGATCTGGGAGAAGTACGTTGAAGTTTATCCTTCCAGATTTGTGAGATGTAAGAGCTTTGCAGATGAATAACCGCTTTATAAAAGCAGCCCGCAAGCTTCCAGTTGAATCCATACGGTTTTGAAGGAAGTAAATTGGAAGCGACTAAGTAGAGTGACAACTAAGTGTTGGCTGATTTTCCAGGCATTGCTTGTGTTAAAGAGATTCCTGATTCAGAAACATGAGTCAAATGAGACGCCCGAAATTCCCAGAATCGTCAAGATGAGTCTACACCACTTCCTTTGTGCGATATGAGATTATCGAGAACCCACCGCTATATTTGCAGGAGATGCGACAACTATTAAATGATTACCTGTTCAGCTGAGACTTATGGGTTGTCACCATTGAACTGTGGCAGTCGGGATGCTTGTACCAGAGTTAAGAGCAGAACGAAGAAAGAGAGATACGCACAGCTAAAGGCAGAAAGATTAGATATTCTGTTTGCTCTTCTTGAGGCTGTACATTTCATCTCGCAGGATTGCAGCGTCTTCAAACCTCAACTCTCCGGCAGCCCTTATCATCTCTTCGTTGAGTAAGGCGATGTAGTCTTCATAGTCTAGAGACTCCTTCAACGCCATCACTCCTTCAAGATAAGTGGCTCTCGCCTTCTCTTCCCTCTCCTTGTCAAGATTCTCGCCAGCGAACTCCTCGAAGATGTTTCTAAACAGAGGTTTTACAATGCTCTCGGGTGTTATGTTGTGTTCTTTGTTATATATCAGTTGTTTCAGCCTTCTCCTGTTTGTCTCATCAATTGCTCTTTTCATTGAGCCGGTCATGGTGTCGGCATAAAGGATAACCTGACCGTTGACATTTCTCGCGGCTCTACCGATTGTCTGGATCAGTGTTGTCTCAGAACGAAGGAACCCCTCCTTGTCGGCATCCATTATCGCTACAAGTGAAACTTCTGGTAGGTCAAGACCTTCCCTGAGAAGGTTTACGCCGACGACAACTTCCACGGTTCCATCCCTGAGTTTTCTCAGTACTTCCACTCTCTCGATTGCGTCCAGTTCAGAGTGTAGATACTCAGATCTGATCCCCACTTCGTTCAAGTAGTCGGAAAGCATTTCTGCTGCCTTCTTTGTAAGAACAGTTACCAAAGCTCTTTCATTTCTCTTCTTTACTTCTCGCATCCTTTCAATGAAGTCGTCTACCTGGCTTTCGGTTGGATGAACAATAACCTCGGGATCTACAAGACCGGTAGGCCTAATAACCTGATCTATAATTCTAGTCGAATGCTCAGCTTCGAAATTTCCCGGGGTTGCAGAGACGAAGACAATTTGGCCGACCGTGCTTAGAAATTCTTCGAATTTCAGCGGGCGATTGTCAAATGCCGCAGGCAGTCTGAATCCGTAATCCACAAGGTTTTTCTTCCTGGAATAATCTCCTCTGTACATCGCTCCCAGTTGTGGAACCCCAATGTGAGACTCATCGATAAACGTAATAAACTTTTCTCTGTCAAAGTAATCAAGCAATGTATATGGTTTCTCTCCAGGCATTCGCCCATCGAAGAATCTAGAGTAATTCTCTATTCCTGAGCAGTAACCGACACTAGAAAGCATTTCCATGTCGTAAGTAGTTCGCTGTCTAAGTCTTTGCGCCTCCAGGTACTTTCCTTCACGTTCTAGCTGCTTTACCCTTTCTTCAAGCTCATTCTCAATGTTCCGCATAGCACCAAGAATCTTATCTTGAGTTGTGACAAATTCCTTTGCCGGGTAAACAGTTACCATGTCCAGTTCTTCAATCGTCTTTCTGTTAATAGGATCGAAGGTCACAATCCGTTCTATTTCGTCATCAAAGAAGTACAGCCTAATCCCAAAGTCTTCGTATGGGGGAAAGATTTCTAAAATCTCTCCCTTCACATGAAAAACTCCACCTGCCGATACATCTTCGGAACGATTATACTGAATGTTAGCCAGCTTGAGCGCAAGCTCCTTGCGATTGATACTCTTCCCGCGTTCGAGGAAAATATTCATCGTTGCAAAATCCTTTGGATCACCGCTGGCATATATCGCGGAGACGCTCGCAAGTACAACCGTATCGTTTCTTGTCAAAACGGACTTCAAAGCCGAAATTCTCATTCTCTCCAGTGTCTCATTGATCTCTGCCTCTTTTTCTATGAATAGGTCCTTCGAAGGTATATAAGACTCAGGCATGTAATAATCGTAATAACTTATGAAAAGCTCGACTTTGTTCTTGGGAAAGAAGGTCTTGAATTCTCTGTACAGCTGAGCCACGAGGGTCTTATTGGGTGAAATGACTATTGCAGGTCTCTGGAGAGTGCTTATAACGTTCGCCATTGTAAAAGTCTTCCCAGAACCAGTAACACCTAGAAGAGTCTGAAACCTATCCCCACTCTTGAGTCCGTCAATAAGCTTTTCTATTGCTTGCGGCTGATCGCCTTGCGGACTGTACGAGGAATCCATTTCGAAGAGCAAAAGATCAACTCCTTTCAATCTTACCGGCAAACAATTTTACACCATCAAAACCCATTGCTTCAATGACGTGATGACTTCCTGCCTGTCAACAAAAGGTACCCCGTTCAAAAAACTGCTGGCGAATCATCCGGTAGAAATGGTTTTGGATGTGTGGACAAAAAGAAAAATATGAGTAAATCTCCGGAGGGATATCTTCGATCATTCTTTTCTCTTTTGCTGTTACAGTTCTTTCAGTTTGATTAGCAAGGGGCAAATTTGTGTTTTCAAGAAGCATGTAAATGCTCTACTACTTACGGATCTCCTTCAGTGCTTTCTTTATAAGATCGTGAGTATCGATTTCCCTTTCAGTCTTCAGAATCTCTATAACTACTTTTCTCGACTTGTTTTCGTCGAAACCAAGGGATGTAAGTGCCGCAACAGCTTCTTCACCGTGCGACCTCTCAACACTCGGAATGGTTTCTTCGTCTGTAATTCCAGAAGCCTCTACCAACGACGCGAGCTCAACGATCATTCTTTCCGCAGTTTTCTTTCCAATGCCGGGAAGAGAAGACAGCTCTGCCGCATTCTTGGTGGAAATAATATGCTTAATCCTTGAAGGAGTGGCCGAAGAGAGAATCTTTATGGCGGACTTAGGTCCTATCTTGCTTGCCCTCAACAGTATATTGAACAACTCTTTCTCTTCTTGATCGTAGAAGCCGTAAAGTTCAGGCGGCCTATCCTGTGAGTAGGCCATGAACGTAAGAAGATAAACGTCCTTTTCGACCGGAAGCTTGCTGATTGTGTTCGGAGTGCAGTTAACTTTTAAAAACAGACTTCCGACCTGTATGACAATTTCGGTCTCTCTTATTTCTCTTACGCGACCCTCAATACCTTCCAGCATGCTCACTCACTCCAGTTAAGAGATTTCTTATCTCGCTGACTAGATATAGAGATCCACAAACAAGAAGCGAATCGGAGATTTCAAGCGCCTTGTTCAAGGCAATCTCATGTTCTTCCACGAATTGAACAGATGAACAATACTTGCGCCAGACATCGGCGACCTTCTCGGGATGTATACTTCGGTGGTTTGGAACCCTGCACACAACAACACTGTCGGTAATTTCCGAAAGCACTTTGATATTGGTTTCGTAGTCTTTGTCGTCTAGACTTCCGAAGAGAAGCGTAAGCCTTTCACCTGGAAAGTACTTCTCGACAGTCCTCCTGAGAACTCTGGCCGCATCGGGGTTGTGCGCGCCGTCAAGTATAACTGTCTTGGAATCCTGAGAAAAGACCTCGAATCTTCCCGGCCATGAGACAGATTTCAGCGCCATCCGCAGTTTCTCTTCATCCAAACCGCTTCGAATCTCTCCCATTGCAATCTCTGACGTCTTGATTGCCAAAGCTGCGTTTACAGTCTGATGTTCACCATTTAGATTGATCTGTAGGTTTTCAAAGTTATTACTTCCAGTGTAGTCAAACATATTGCGATTTAGCGCATACTCTCTTCCAGTCGCGTCGAAATCCCTTTTGTAGAAGAAGTATGGTGAATTCATGCTTCTTGCCTTTTCAGAAACAACTCTTCTTATTGCAGGTCTTGTTATACCTGAAACGACTGGACATTCGAGCTTGATAATGCCTGATTTCTCGATAGCGATTTTTTCTTCAGTATCCCCAAGAATTCCCGTGTGGTCCAAACCTACGCTTGTAACAACAGATACGAGAGAAGAATCAATTACGTTGCTAGCATCAAATCTTCCACCAAGGCCGACTTCGAGAACGACTACATCGCAACTTTCTTCCTTGAAGTACTGAAATGCAATTGCCGTTACCACTTCGAAAAAACTCGGCGCATATTCTTCACCTTTTCTGTCCATCTTTTCTAGAGCCGGTTCTATGTTCTTCAGGATTCTACAGACATCATCTTCCGATATGTACTCGCCATCGACTTGAATCCTCTCCCTGAAAGTTGTAATGTGCGGAGAAATGTTCAGCCCCGTCTTTAGTCCATGAGAAGACATTATTGACCTCGTGATTGCCGCAACACTTCCCTTGCCATTTGTACCTGTAATATGAATGATCGGATACGACTTCTGGGGATTGCCAAGCCGTTCAAGCAGTTCTCTGATCCTGAACAGGCCATACTTGATCTTTCCATAGGGTCTTGAGTTGTAAAGATACTGAATTGCTTCCGAGTATGTTTTCATTTGAGATCTTCTATGATTTTCTCAATTCTGCGAATGTTATCCTTGCATGTCGCGAGCCTTTCTCTGTTTTCAGCAATTACCTCTTCGGGTGCATTGCGAATGAAGTCACCGTTTTCGAGCTTCGATAAAGTTCGGGTAAGATTGCCCCTTTCCTTTTCTAGCTTTCCCGTTAACCTCTCGATCTCAGCATCGGTGTCGATCTCTCCCAAGACTACATACAACGTGTTCTCTGCATCTCCCCAGGCCGAGACGCTTCCGGAGGTCTTTTCTGCCCTTCTATCTATTTCGTTTGAATTGGAAAGGTGTGAAACAAGTTCAACGACTTCCTGATTCAGGACTTCACCGATGTAGTAGACATCGGTTTTCGAAGAGGGGGGTATGTTCATCTCTGCCTTGATGTTTCTTACTCCCCTAACCATGTCCATGATTCTCGAGTACTCCATTTCGGAAGGATTGTCAAAGCTCGATTCATCAAACTCTGGCCACCGAGCAGTTATTAACAATCCATCGGAACCGGGAAGGTTCTGCCAGAGCTCTTCAGTAATGTAAGGCATGAAGGGGTGGAGCATTCTTAAAGAAGCGTCAAGAGTTCTAACCAGAACATTCTGAGCAACGATTCTACCCCTACCTTCTCTGTTCAATCTTGGCTTAATACTCTCTATATACCAGTCACAGAATTCATTCCAGAAAAATGAGTATATCATCTTTGAAGCACTGGGAAAATCATAGCCATCAATCGATTCTTCAACTGCTTTTACAGACTTTGCCAGTCTTGACAGAATCCAGCGGTCCTCAATGGCGAGCTCTTCCTCATCGAGATTAACTTTTTCAAAGCCTTCCATATTAAGCAATGCAAACCTTGCAGCGTTCCAAATCTTGTTTGCGAATTTCTTGTAAATGTCGAAAAACCTAACGTCAAGTTTTATGTCGTGATTTTGAGCGGCCAGAATCGCAAGTGTAAATCGCATTGCGTCTGTCCCGTGCTCTCTGATAACGTCAAGAGGATCTATACCGTTACCCAGCGACTTCGACATTTTTCTGCCGTTCTTGTCTCTTATTAAGCGTGTTATGTAGACATGATTGAAGGGTTTTTCTCCCATGAAGTGATATCCGGCCATTATCATCCGGGCAACCCAGAAAAATATTATGTCAAACGCGGTTACAAGAACACTTGTGGGATAAAAGCTCTCCAAATCTTCAGTTTTTTCCGGCCAACCCAGGGTAGTGAATGGCCAGAGCTGGGAAGAGAACCAGGTATCGAGAACGTCTTCGTCCTGTCTGATATTCTTTGAACCACATTTTGGACAGACCGACGGATCTTGCTCTTCAACGATTACTTCATTACAGTCATCACAATACCAGACGGGAACTCTGTGGCCCCACCACAATTGACGAGAAATGCACCAATCACGAATCTCGTTCATCCAGTTCAAGTACACTTTTTTCCAGGTTTCCGGAAAGAAGGTTACGCTACCCTCTTCCACTGCTTCTATGGCTTTCTCTGCAAGCGGACCAACTTTTACGTACCACTGGTCGGAAAGAGAAGGCTCTACTACGGTCTCGCATCTATAACATCTGCCGACGGCGTGGACCATGGGTTCCACCTTGATCAAGAATCCCTGCTCTTCAAGGTCTTTAACTATCTGTTTTCTTGCTTCATATCTGTCAAGGCCCTTGTACTTACCGCCATTTTCATTGATTCTTGCATCTTTGTCGAGGACTTCGATTACTTCAAGTCCATGCCTCAATCCAATCTGAAAATCATTTGGATCGTGTGCTGGGGTAACTTTTAGTGCACCGGTCCCAAACGACGGATCGACATATCTATCCTGAATAATGGGAATCTCCCTGTTCATTAGAGGTAGTATTACTGTTTTTCCGGCTAAGCCTTCGTACCTATCATCTGAAGGGTAAACGGCCACAGCGGTATCTGCGAGCATAGTCTCAGGTCTTGTAGTTGCTATAATTACGTACTCATCGCTGTCTTTTATTGGGTATTTTATGTAGTAGAAGGCCCCTTTTTCGTCTTCATGTTCAACTTCCTCATCGGAGAGAACCGTTGAACACCTTGGACACCAGTTTACAATGTACTTCCCCCGATAAATCAGCCCTTCCTTGTATAGCATCACAAAAGCCTTCCTTACTGCTTCACTCAGACCTTCGTCCATAGTGAACCTCTCTCTAGACCAATCAACCGAGCAGCCCATGGCTTCTATCTGTTCGCGGATTCTCTGTCTGTATTCCTTTGCCCAATTCCAGGTAGTCTCAAGAAATCTCTCGCGTCCGAGTTCTTTGCGATTTGTTCCTTTTTTTGCCAGATCCTTTTCGACGGCATTTTGAGTTGCAATGCCTGCATGATCTTCGCCGGGAACCCACAGCACCCTGTATCCCTTCATTCTCTTGAATCGAATTATTATGTCTTGAATAACGAGATTGAGTGCGTGTCCCATATGAAGAGGGGCAGTGATGTTTGGCGGAGGAATCATTATTGTGAACGGCTCACCCGATCCCTTCGGTTCGAAAAAACCGCCTTCTTTCCAGCAGGAATACCACTTTTCTTCAAGATCAGAAGGATTGTACCTGGTGCTCAATTCCTTCATCTAAACTACCTCCTTACGGATTTCAGGCATTTAAATCGAATTATATCACGAAGTAAAACCGCTTAATGGGAGATGGCGTTAAGATGTGGATTAGGAGTTAATGTAGTAGAATGATACGGGTGAGTTATATGGTTGAAGAGGATCTGTCGACCTATAAGAAAATATACAAAATGGTCAGGATGATTCCTGTTGGAAAAGTGGCGACCTATGGCCAAATTGCTTCCCTCGTGGGCAAGTGCTCTGCTAGAATGGTTGGCTACGCCATGGCGGGTATTTCAGACGAGACAATCCCGTGGCAGAGAGTTATCAACTCAAGAGGGAGAATAAGCATTAGGGATCCTAACGGGTACACACTGCAGAAGGCTATCCTTGAGAGAGAGGGTGTTCATTTCGACGAAAGCGACACGATCGACCTTTCTGTATTTGGTTGGGAAGGCCCCGAAGCCGAATCCGCGAAAGATTGGTGATTCTTTGCGAGTGTCATCTCTACCATCTGTATGTACCTCAGAGCACAATGTAAGAAGTCTATGGTGGCCCCTTGGTGCTTGCACTGCGTTATCTAGGTATCCTTCCCAGTAACGTGAACTGTCAGGGTGTGATACTTCTCTACCTCCTTTCCTTCAAACTCACCGAAAAACCTGAAGATGATCGGATAATCTCCAGTCTCGAGCGGTGTCCACGTAAAGATGCAGTGATCGTTTTTAACTTCAAGCGATCCCTGTGGAGATAGGAGCTCAACATTGCTTTTTGACTTCCAGATCCACGCATGATCGCCGAAAGACCACTTGTCAAAGCCTACATATGTCCACTCTGCAACTAAAGAGTTGATCCTGAATTCTACCTTGTCACCAACCATGGAGGTGATTTCTGGTACGGGAATGGTTCTCGAGAATTGCTCAAAGGAGTTTAGATAAAACATATCTTCCCAGAAGGGAACGATGTTTCTTCCGGCACTTTCATATGCCTTTTCAACTACACCGACGCACGAATAAAGATCTCTGTCGGTGAAGGGAAGATCCCAAAATCCCGACCAGGCAAAACCAACCGACCACAGAGCTCCTTTTTCTGCTGTCTCGTACATGAACCTCGAAATCTTCCTTCGGTCTTGTGGTGAAATTTCTCCCGGGAACCTTCTGGCTCCAGAAAAACTCGTTGCCCAGTATCTTAGCCAACGAGACTCGTAAGTATCGTAGTTGAAAAGGTTGACGTAAGAGTGATTTTCAATATCATTTGGAAAGACAAAAACCCCCTCCTCCACCAAATTGTACCCATGAGTAAGAAAGGGATAAGATTCTCCGAACGTCACCTCATTGTTGAAGCCAAGTTTCTCGTCGGTCATAGCCGTTTCATAATCAACTCCAAGATATACTGCTGAGTGAGATGGGATCCAGTTTGGCCCTATATGGTATAGGAGATCTCCTTCAAGTAGAAACTTTCCGGGAAGATGTTGGGCCGTGTAGAGCGCATCTGCCCTAGATATAAGAAGGCAATAAGGTATTTTGGTGAACCTCACTACAGTCGACAGAGAATCCTTAAAGAATTGCGCTTCGTATCCCTCTTCAGTCGGTACATAAGAGGTTTGATTCAGGATTGGCTGTACTATCAAGACCTGTTCTACTTCAACTCCGAGAGCTTCGTGAGAGAGATGGAAGATCGGTCCTGGAGCGTTTGCGGTACCTTCACGAAAGAGAACTAGCAAGGTTCTCTCCGATATGCGCTCTATTTCATAGGGAATTGAGACCTCTTTCTGGACGTTGCTGAAAGAAATCTTGACACCTCTTGTTAGCTCAAAACAATTTTCACCTGGGATAAGCTCGAGGTGTGTGTGTTCGGTTTCAAACCGGATCAGTCCAGTACATCCTGAAATACTCAGGATGATTGAAATAATCAATACGGTAAACGAAATGCGGGTAAGCATCTTTATTCTTTAGTTTACCATTAAGAGAGCGAATGGGAGATCAAAGGTGTGGTAAATTATACTGTGAAGGACAGGAGGCGCGATGAAGAGACTACCAAGATCAACATCTGTTGCGGCGGGCACTATAGCGATTCTTACCTTTTCGATCTTATCGAAGGGGATGGGTTTCTTCAGGGAGATGCTGGTCGCAGGACTATTCGGTACTTCAGCGAATCTGGACGCCGTTTTCGTTGCCATGACTCCGGCGACAACGCTTTCAGGTATAATCGCGGGTGCACTTGCGGCAATCTTTGTCCCCGTCTACCATTCTATAAGGAATGAAGACACTGAGAGATCAAAGAGATATGCAGGCGCGGTCCTTATCTCCGGTTCGCTGGTTTTTTTATCAATGGGGATAGTCTTTCTATTGATTCCCGATCTTGTGATTCGGCTCTTTGCTCCTGGTTTTTCGAGCGAGATAGTAGCATATGCTTCAAGAAAGCTAAGATACTTGTCGATATACCCTCTTATAGGCGGACTTGAAAGCATATTGGGGGCAGTTCTTAAGTCAAATAGAAGGTTTGTGCAATACGGTATGTCACAGCTCTTCTTTAACGTCATTGCAATTCCCGTAATTCTGTTGACTTCTCCCTTTCTTTCTGAAGCATCGTATATACTGGCCTGGATGCTGGGTAATGCGATCACCGTTCTGCTATATCTCATACAATCGAGAGATCTTTTTACCCTAAGGGTTGGCAAGGGGACGTCAATTGTCGAGACGCTTTATCTCAGTCTTCCTTTGATCTTTTCGGGAAGCCTTGGAGTGATAAACAACATGGTTGACAAAGCCTTCGTATCTCTTCTTCCACCCGGTAGGGTTGCCTCTTTGCAGTACGCGCATACACTTCTCGGACTGATTACCTTTATGATTTCTGCCTTTCAGATGACGGCATATACAGAGCTATCGGAACTTATAGTATCAGGTGATAGAGAAAGAGTTGAAGAGCGCCTGAGAAAGACCGTTACAACTTCTCTGAATATTTCCTTGCCGCTTGCAGCATGGATTATTATGATGGCCGAACCTCTTGTGAGAGTGATTTATCAACGTGGGGAATTCGATGCCGGTTCAACTAATCTCGTTAGCATGGCACTTATCGGTTACGGCGCACTAATAGTTCTATCACCTATAGCACATACATGCTCCAGTTATTTCACGGCAAGAAAGAAACTGAAGTCCATCACATTAGTGGCGGTCTTCTCGATTTTCTTGAACGCACTCTTCGACTGGCTTATGCTAGAACCGTTTGGTCATGCTGGAATCGCGGCTAGTACTTCATTAGTGGTTTTGAATGCTACGCTGATATATGTTCTGCTGATTGCAAGGGAAGGCCTGAGATTCATGCCTTTGAAACGGATAATGAGACTTCTCGGGTCGTCAGTTGCAATGTACTTGATTGTTCTGTTGCTGAGGAACAACGTAAGTACTTGGATTTGGCTTCTTGTAGGCAACGGACTTTTCTTATGCCTGTTCTTGGTTAGTGCGAAGAGTGAGATGAAAGCGATGATGTCAAGAATCTCTTTTCTCTTCAAGAGAACATAGCCAAAAAGAACTATGCTCTGTTGTGTTTGTTTGTATGTTTTCCAAGGTTTTCTAAGTGTGCGGAGGAATTATCATGAGAGAAGTGGTGATACTTGGAGCCGGACCAGCCGGCATCTTTGCAGCGATAAATTGCACAACAGCGGGAAGGAATGTGACGATCATTGAAAAGACGAGTTCCGCCGGAAAAAAACTGTTGATTTCTGGAGGCGGACAGTGTAACTTGACAAATGCAGAATCGCCATCTCTTATGCTCAAAAGATACTTTGGTGCTGGACGATTTCTTAAGCCTTCATTGATGGCTTTTGATTCTCAAAAGCTGATGGATTTCTTTGAGCGTCGTGGACTCAGGCTTCACACAAGAGAAGACGGGAAAGTCTTCCCAGTTACCTATTCTGCGGGAGATGTACTTGAAGTGCTGCTCAAGGAGTGTGACAGGCAGGGAATAAAAATAGTCTATAACTGCAGAGCCAAGGACGTTATTCAATTCCCCTCTGGCGGGTTCTTGGTAAAGACGGAATCAGATTCGATTAATGCAGATTATCTTCTTATTGCTACGGGAGGAAAGAGTTATCCGGAAACTGGGTCAACTGGTGACGGATTTGCTCTTGCTAAGAAACTTGGACACAGTCTATCAGAGCAGCGGCCGGCGTTGACTTCAGTCACAATTAGGAATTTTGGTTTCGGTGATCTGTCGGGAATCTCCCTCAGAAATGTTGAAGTATCTTTATGGAGAAATTTGAAGAAGGTTACGACCCGGGTTGAAGATCTGCTGTTTACTCATGACGGGTTTTCTGGACCTGTTATCTTACATCTCTCAAGAGAAGCCTCGCCTGGTGACATAATCAGATTGAACTTGAGCGGTCAGTTACGCGAGAAACTTGAGGCCAATCTCATCTCCCTCCTTTCAAAAGAAGGAAAGAAACTCGTGAAGAATGTCTTGGACGAGTATGGTCTACCTGAAAGATTGCTGTCGAAGATCATTGATCTTGCCGGAGTTGGTGAAAGAATATGCTCCGAAGTCAGAAAGGATGAAAGGAAAGCGTTGGTTACTGGATTATGCGAGCTTGACTTCGAAATAGAACGGGTCGGAGACTTCACTAATGCTATGGTAACAAGAGGAGGAGTTTCGTTGTCTGAGGTCAATCCAAAGACAATGGAATCTAGAATTGTGAACAACCTCTTTTTTGCAGGTGAAGTTCTCGATTTTGATGGAGAGACGGGAGGGTACAACCTTCAAGCAGCCTTTTCAACCGGATATGTTGCCGGGAGGACAATAAATGCAAGAACATCTCGGGTAGAAAACAGATGAAATAGAGCATGCAATTTTCTACTCGAAGAAGAAAACGATATGTTACTATGATGTCAGGTTGTTGGTTATGCTGTTAGGGCTTTTGTCTGGAGTTGTCTAGAAGACTTGAATTCTCGAAACGTAGTTCTCGTAATTCGAATTAGAGATTTGTTTACGTTCTCAATGTCTCGCTTTCGGAGGTGCATTTTGGAAGTAAAAAAGCCAAAATGGTTTGACAGCTGGATAGAGATCGATGAGAGTTATTTGAAAGTCGCGGGAACAAGCTGGAGACTGAAAGCCAATGCTCCAAAAAAAGTGAAGAGAGAATACCAGAGACTTTTGAAGTAAATTACTGGAAATAATGATTATCCTTATTCATGGAAACATGAGCGCTGAATCTTTAGAATCCGTAAGCTTTATCAACCGGATTTATGGCTCATTAGACAGATGGGAGGGTGTGATTTGAGCATTACTACTGGCACAGGAGATAAAGGTGAAACGAGTCTTTGGAGCGGGGAGAGAGTGAACAAAGACAGCTTACGTGTTGAAGCATACGGGACAGTGGATGAATTGAGCTCTTTTCTTGGTGAAGCCAAGCATTTCGTGTCGGAGGAAATCGGCCGCCACATCGTGTCTATCCAGCGATTTCTCTTTAAACTAGCCGGTCAACTTGCGTCGAGAGACATGCAATACGTCGAACCGATAGTCGAAAACGATATTGTTGCGATCACTGAACTTGTGCACGAGTTCGAGTCGGTGGTCAAACTTGACGGATTTGTTATTCCTGGAAGCACTATAGGTTCTTCAAAGATAGACATTTGCAGAACAGTCGCCAGAAGAGCTGAAAGACGCATCGTTGCGCTTTCTAGAGTAGAAACGATCGATACCACGCTGCTTAAGTACATTAACAGGCTCTCTGATCTTCTCTTCATCTTTGCGAGGTATGAAGAATACAAGGCGGGGAAGATTGTTTATAAGAAAGGCATAAAGTGAGTTTATCGATAGCTTACCCTGGCAATACCATCCTTCATGCATGAACCAAAACCGTAGGCCACTGAGCTGGTGTCCATTCCAGGAAGATAAAAAACCGTTATCATTTCGTCAACGTCCTGACCGGAGGTCTCCCACAGTTTGCGGGTAATTTTCTGGAGCTCGGCTTCGCTTACAACTGATTTCTTCAGTTGAATTCTTGCGGTGCGCCTTCTCCAGGCCTTTCCAAAATCCCTCACGGTTACGACTGAATAAGCGTCTTCCAGATTAGACTTCAACTCCAAAGTCTCCCTCCAAATATGATGGGAATATTATACAACATGTTACAAAACAATTCCAACTGGTACAAATAATCGGGTCGGTAATTACTTCTATACAATTCGCATACTAAACTATTAGGCATCGCTTCACTGAACGATGGAAGAGAGGAGTAGCATTCCGAACGGGATTCATTGCGTAATCGTAAGTAATGCTCTTAGGAACTCCACCAAAACAGCAGCCTTTGTAACAAAAAAGAGATTGATACTATAGTGGCGCTGAAGGTTCAAGCTTTCTTTGACATTAGCAAGAGCTTCGGAAGCTCCCTAGCCGATATTGCTTCTTCCGATGCCGAGAACTTTCTTACAAACGGGGAAGAAAAGTACCACATTTTTGCTGAACAAAAAGCCTGGACCCTTTGTTTTGTAGTAAAGTTCTGCAAGTTCTGCCTCGCAATGTGGGCACTTCGGCGTCAGGTCGTCAGCTTAGCAGATTCATTTCCTTCAGCTCCTTTCAATTCGATCTAACTATCGCATGGCAACTGTAATTCCCAAACAGTTACCTGGTCTGTAGCACTAACTGATTATGAGTTTGAGATAGCCCTTTGTTCTGACGAGAATCTCTTGAACGATTTCTCTGAAGAGAATACCTCCTGTAAGCGTTTCGGTCTTTACCAGTTTGCAAAGGGATATTTCGATTTCTCTGCATAGTTTAGTAGTTTCCGAAAGTTCCTCATAGCTCACGGAGCTTGAAAACATTAGATTTCTCATCGCCAAAATCCCAGTTGTTTTCGTCAGAGCGTCTCCCCAAAGAGAGAACTCAAATATCCAGGGTTCGATCTCACGGATCAGATCAGCGGGTAGCCTTTCGTTTAGCGCTTTTTCCGATTCTGAGATCTTTGTTGCTTCGCCCAAAAGAATTTCATAGACCTCAGGCCATCTGTTTTTCGATAAGAGTTTGCTCAAGTTACTTGTGAGTCCTGTAAGTCTCTCGGAGTGGGTAGTGTGTATGGGACTTCGAAGATTGTATTCACAGAAATGGATCATCTCTTCTTCACAACCCGGTGCAATCTCGGAGATTGCTCTCCTCCAGGATGAGTCAGAATCATAGTGATAAGGGTCTAGAAGGAATTCCGATGCCGAGAAAATTGCGATTTTCGAAGCTAAAGGTTGAATCATAGGGTTTAGAACTATACCCTCCGCGTGATTGACAATGTTCGGGTCTCTGCCTTCATAAGGACCTACATGAAGCTCTGGTACCATAGAAGCATCGTTGACAGGATAATTATCCCACAACAGGATCTTCCTTTGGAAGGCATTCTCGGCCAACTCTGCGTTATCTGCACTGAGAACATTAGAGCAAACGTCGGGCCCGGTCCAGAGGATTGAGATACTCCTGTCGAGTTCTCTTCCAAGTGTCTTCATATACTCGGTTGCTTCGCGACCGCAGTACTGAGTGGGACAGATCATAAACCGGGAAAGAGTCTTGAGCTTCTCGTTAATGCTTTTGAAAACTGAGTTTGTGAAATATGCCTGTGCCGATGAGAGGGAAGAGAAAGTGTTCCGATCTTTTTCATAAATCAAGGTTTCCGGAATATCATCATAAAAAAGTCCAAAGGAACGGACACCCGCATCTGCCAGCCTCATTAGCTTTTCTACCATGGTATTTACATCCGAATTGCTGGAATATGCTATATTCAACCCGGGGCTCACCGCAAATACTATCGATATTCCACGGGATTCCGCTTCCTGAACCAGGATAGAGAACTCTTTGAAGAAGTTTTCGTCATATTGCTCACGCCAGCGCTTTCTGTGTAGCTCATCGTCCTTTGGAGCATAGATATACGTGTTGAAACCGTGATCTCCAAGATACTGAATAACTTCTCTTCTGATATCCATTGTCCACGGTTTGCCATAAAAGCCTTCAACTACTCCCCTGATCTCAAAAGCCATAAATGTTTTAGCTCCTCTCGTTCAAACTGCTTTGGCAACCCTTTCTACATTATCATTATTCCCGACCATTGGGGATAGCATCATCAATGTAACGCAAGAATATCCTTTGCGACATCTCGATTTCCACTGGATTTTGTATCTAATGGCAATAATTGTAGAATAGTTTAATGAAGGGGGTGGGTAGAATGAAAATAGGTTTGGTAACTGACAATACATGTAATCTGACTGCCGAAGAGATAAAGGAATACGATGTGCGCATCGTTTCTCTGTACATAAACCGAAACGGTAACTATACTAAAGCTACAGAGCTTAATCTCGATGAATACTACGAAGAACTCGCCGCAGCTGCGGAATTGCCCAGGACGTCTCAGCCTTCACCTCAAGATTTCATTGCTGTCTTCAAGGAAGCCTTGGAGATATACGATGCGCTGATCGTGCCGGTGCTGTCTGGAAAGTTGAGCGGAACCAGTGTTTCTGCAAACATCGCCGCCAAAGCCTTTGAGAAGCCCATCCATGTCATAGACTCACAGCTTATCGCCGATGGGACGGGAATGCTGGTGAAGAACCTTGGCGACATGATAAACTCTGGTGCCAACCTTGATGAACTAGTGGAATACGGAACGAATTTTCACGAAAAGACCAGAACGTTTTGTTCGACAGATGACTTGAGCTACCTTGTGAAGGGCGGAAGAATTGGAAAGGCGAAGGCACTAATGGGAAACCTTCTCAAGATGAAACCTGTGATTGTTGTTGACGAAGGTGAGCTCAAACCCGTGGAAAATGTTAGAGGAAACAAGAAGCTTCTGGATGTTCTTGTGAGCCATGTGTTCAGTGAGATTCCACCTGAGAGATTGCGTAGAGCTAGGGTTCTGACTATATGGAGGAAGGAAGACGGCAAAACTTTAGAAAGGATGTTGCGCGAGAAAGCTCCCGAAGCCGAAGTAGAATCGAGAGTTATCGAAGCAATTATCGGTACTCATCTCGGTCCTCAAGGCATAGGAGTAATCAGTGAAATGAAGTGATAACGGCAGCTGAAGTTCACGATGACAAAATAAGGATTCTGCAGAGGGATTTCTAAAGAGATCGGAGTGACTGGAGGAAAAAGAGTTTTGGATGCGCTTGAAAGAATAGAGACAAGGTATGGAAAAGTCTTTGACTTTCTACAAAGCATGTACAGGCTTACAAATGAAGAGAGGCTTACAAAACGCTTCTCTGAGCTTTCCCCGGGTTACGCTCCTGTAGGGAAAATCGATGAATGGGTAAAGAGTAGCCGCGCAAATCAAAGAACAGGGATAATACTTTCAATAGATTTCTGAGTGTCATTTGGAACTTGCACTTTATTCAGGAATGTCGAGAAATTAAAAAGCCCGGAAGACCTCCGGGCAGGGTGGTAGCAGAAGAAGCTTTTCACGATTTATATGACTTAAGGCTACTGAACTTTGTTCGTCTTTTAAATTCAAATGTGGAAAACGCTTTACAGGAATTTTGGAGTTATTGACTGTAAATGAGTTTCTTTCGAAGTTAAAAGAGAGAGTTTACATCCCACATACAACCTAGCAAGATTCTCATCAGGGGGTGAAAAAATGGAATATCGCAGACTTGGGAAGACAGATCTTGAGGTATCTCTTCTGGGGTTGGGAGGTTTTCATCTTCTCGAGATAGAGCTTGAGACTGTGAAGGAGATCGTCGAAAGATACCTCGAAGCGGGCGGGAATTATTTTGAGACCGCAAGGTCTTACGGTGATGGAGTGTCCGAGAGAAAACTCTCTCTAGTTCTACCCAAAGACGGGATAATAGTTGCTTCGAAGACCGAAGGAAGAGACAGGAAGTCTTCCGAAAGGGATCTTTTGGCCACCCTCAAGGCTCTTGGGAGAGAGCACATAGACATACTCTTTCTCCACGCCGTTACAAAGAATAGCGACTGGGAAGAGATATCCTCCTCAGATGGTGCACTGAGGACTATAGAATGGGCCAAGAGGGAAGGACTCATAAGTTACGTGGGAATAACCAGTCATGGTTATGGCGGAACACTATTGAGAGCGCTCAAGGAATATCCTTTCGATCTCTTCATGACACAGATGAACTACTATGACAGATTCAATTTCCCTGAGATAGAAACAAAGGTGATACCCTTTGCAGTCTCTAACAACATAGGGATAGTTGCGATGAAACCACTTGCCGACGGCTATTTATGGAGGAGCACCGAAAACGCTTTCAGGTATACTTTGACTATTCCCGTCTCGTGTATCGTAAGCGGGATAAATTCTATTGAGCAGCTTGAAGAAGATCTTCGCCTCATTGAGAAGGAACCATTTTCTTCTGAAGAACTTGACGAATTGCTTCTAACCGCTCCTGAGCTCGGTAACTATGTTTGCAGGCAGTGCATGAAGTGTCTCCCATGTCCACAAGGGATAAATATTCCCGGTTTCTTTCTCGCAGAAGGTCGCTATGACAGGCAGATGCTCGACGGAAAAGTGAGGGATGCTGCAGATTATGCCTTGAGGGACAGACTGGCTCACTGGTTTGGAAGTGAAGAGCAGGGTCTTTCAGAGTACAGTACCATATCTCCCGGCTTAGATAGTTGCGATGATTGCGGTGTATGTAATGAACGGTGCCCATACGAAATCGATATTCCTAGGAAATTGAGAATCGTCAAATCGAAGTTCACGGAAGGATATATTTGGTAGTGTGTGGAGATGTCGGTGAGAAAGACCAGTTTTCCTAGTTGTGAAGTAGTAGGCTTCTCTTTCGTATTTATTGTTGGTACCTTGCTTCACATGGCCTATGACTGGAGCGGGGACGATGCTATCGTAGGTATTTTTGCGCCGGTAAATGAAAGTATCCGGGAGCTCCTTAAAATGGTTTTCACGCCTGGACTAATACTTCTTTTTCTAGAATTGCTGTTTTGCAGTGAGATACCGACCGCTTCTTTTCTCTCTGGAAAGGCAGTTGGAATCTACGTGATGTGCGTAACGATTCTTGGAGGTTTGTATTCCTATTCTCTTGTCATTCATTACGGTCTCATTCTTGATGTACTTCTCATGGTAATCGCGATTGCACTGGGGCAGCTAGTGTCGTTCAAGATCTCACCCAGGATCGCTGCAGATTCAACTGCAGGAATCATTTCACTTGTAATGTTGGTCTTGCTAGGTGCTTCCTTCGTAGTATTCACCTTTTTGCCGCCGCATTGGGAGTTCTTTAGAGATTCAATAACGGGAGCTTTCGGGATCTAGCGAAGATAATAGTTACCGGTTTTTGAATACAGAAACAATGACTCATCAGAATAAAAGGAGGTAATGTCTTGCTTTCTTCAGAAGAGATTTTCAAATCTATGGAAATCAAACTGGAAGATACTTTGCCACCGGATCCAGAATTCAAGCCGGGAATCCGGAGAGCACCGAAGAGAGAACTAACTCTCTCTAAAAAGGAGATAGAGCTTGCTCTAGTGAATGCGCTGCGTTACATACCTGTAAGGCTTCATGAGAAACTTGCCCCAGAATTCCTAAATGAACTTTTAACGATGGGCAGGATCTACGGATATAGATATAGGCCTCGGGGTGAAATAAAGGGCAGGCCTATCGAAATGTATAAGGGGAAGTGCATTGAAGGTAAAGCATTTCAGGTAATGATAGATAACAATCTTGACTTCGATGTTGCTCTCTACCCTTATGAACTCGTCACTTACGGTGAGACGGGACAGGTCTGTCAGAACTGGATGCAGTACAGGCTTATCAAAAGGTACCTTGAGGAATTGACTGAAGATCAGACTCTGGTTGTAATGTCTGGACACCCGCTTGGATTATTCAGTTCAAACAAATCTAGTCCAAGAGTAATCATAACAAACGCCCTTATGGTAGGAATGTTTGATAATCAGGAACAGTGGATAAGGGCACAGGCGCTTGGAGTTGCTAATTATGGCCAGATGACCGCGGGTGGCTGGATGTACATAGGGCCTCAAGGAATTGTCCATGGAACCTTCAACACGATTCTCAATGCAGGAAGACTGAAACTCGGCATTGGTGACGAAGGCGATCTTGGTGGTCATCTCTTTGTCTCATCGGGACTGGGAGGAATGAGCGGAGCTCAGGGAAAGGCCGTAAAGATAGCGGGCGGTGTCGGCATAATTGCCGAAGTTGACCGATCAAGGATCGAGACGCGACTCGAACAGGGATGGGTTGACGAGGTGATCGAAGATCCTTCTGAAGCATTCGCTCTCGCAATAGAAAAGATGAAGAGCAGAGAAAGCCAAGCTATTGCCTTTCACGGGAACATAGTGGATCTTCTCGAATACGCTGTAAATAATGATGTTCACATTGAATTGCTTTCGGATCAGACGTCCTGTCATGCTCCCTATGATGGAGGTTACTGTCCTCAGGGTTTGACTTTCGATGAGAGAACCGAGCTACTGAGAAGTGACAGGAAAAGATTTATAGAACTGGTAGATAAATCACTCGTGAGGCATTTCAGTCTGATAAGAATGCTTGTTCACAAGGGAACCTATTTCTTCGACTACGGCAATTCCTTCATGAAAGCGGTCTTCGATGCCGGTGCAAAAGAAATTGCGAAGAATGGAACGGATACTTCGGAAGGATTCATTTTTCCCTCTTATGTAGAAGATATAATGGGTCCAATGCTTTTCGATTTCGGGTACGGACCGTTCAGATGGGTATGCCTCAGCGGCAAAAAGGAGGACTTGTTGAAAACCGATGCCGCAGCAATGAGTCTTATTGATCCAGATCGACGAGGCCAGGACAGGGACAATTACATCTGGATTAGGGACGCCGATAAGAACCGGCTTGTAGTTGGCACGCAGGCGAGAATACTTTATCAGGATGCTGCCGGAAGACGCGATATCGCTCTGAAATTCAACGAGATGGTGAGATGCGGAGAGATAGGTCCGATAATGATTGGGAGAGATCACCACGACACCGGCGGTACCGATTCGCCTTTCAGGGAGACATCGAACATAAAGGATGGAAGCAATATTATGGCAGACATGGCAACCCAGTGCTTTGCTGGCAATGCTGCAAGAGGCATGAGCATGGTCTCGCTCCACAACGGTGGAGGCGTTGGAATAGGCAAGGCAATAAACGGTGGCTTTGGTCTTGTATTGGATGGAAGCGAGAGAGTGGATAAAATTATCAGAACATCGATATCTTGGGACGTCATGAGTGGTGTGGCCAGAAGAGCCTGGGCGAGAAACGAAAACGCCCTGTCAGTTGCATCTGAATTCAACAGGCAAAAGAGGGGGAGCGAGCAGATAACGCTTCCTTATCTGGTGGATGAAGGAATCATCAGCAAAGCGATTAAAGAAGCTGAAACTGAAAAGGAGAAATGAAGCAATGACGATGTACTTTTCAAAGAGTGACGAAGAAACAACAAAAACACTCCTTGCGAGAATATTTGAAAGGGCCGAGGAGAAGAATATCGATAAAGTGATCTTGCCTTCTACGAGTGGTGTAGTTGCAAGAATGGCTTTTGATCTTGTCCCTGATTCAGTCCGGTTGATAATCGTCACCCATAGTGTTGGCTTTCGAGAACCAGATGAAGATGAATTCGACCCTCAAGTTAGGAAGCTCTATTCTGGAAGTCGACATTCACTACTTACAGTGACCCATCTCTTCAGAGGAATAGAAGTAGCTTTTGCCAAAGCGAATGGCGGTGTGTATCCTCTACAGATTTTTGCGACAGCCCTGCGCCTCTTTGGCCAGGGAACGAAAGTAGCCGTTGAGATAGCCATAATGGCAGCCGATGCAGGAATTGTAAGAACCGATCAGTGGGTGATTTCGGCAGGCGGAACAAACCACGGGATAGATACTGCTTTTGTACTAAAGCCATGTCATTCAACTGATTTGAGTATCTTCAAATTCGGGGAGCTAATAGGTATTCCGTCTAGTCTCTAATCTGCATATCTGATTGAATTCCTTGTTGATTCAGGCTATAATCAATTTTATGTGGGGCCGTAGCACAGCTGGGAGCGCGCCGCCTTCGCAAGGCGGAGGCCGGGGGTTCGAATCCCCTCGGCTCCACCAGGGGGAGTTATCTCCCCTTTTTTGTTTCTGTTTGGACAGTTACTCTTGTTCTTGCTTAAAAAACCTCATCGCTTTCAAAAGATGAACTATCGCATGAAAGACTTTATTTTTCGGAAAAGAGTGATTGATCAAATATTCTTTGTCTCCCCTCGATCTTCTAAAGATCCTTTACCAGTTGTTGCACAGCATGAAAGTTATTCTGAAAAGATTGCTACTGGCCGATTTCTATACCAAACGAACTCTATAATCACAATGCACTGCGGACTAGACTGTTTTTAGAGACTGGATTAGAGTGTATCTTCACTTCAGTGGAAGAGACTCTAACTGATATCATCGTTGTTGAGGTGAGAAGGTGCAAGATAAAGAATCGAGACTGTTCGAAAGTGTCCGGAACATCGCAGATAGGGTGGAGAAATCTGTACTTGCCTTCGAAGACGCCTGAGAGAGTTCGTGACGGTGTTGTTATTAACGATGATTTCTCGGCTTCTCAGCACTTGATCTCTCAGCTTAACGAACCCAAGAAGCTTGAAAAATTATCTCTTCATCAAAGCAATCTAGTAAGAATTCTTTCTGCAATCAGGATGGGTGAGGTTCTTAGCTATGAGGCATTAGAAACAAAGCTTAGGGAGTGGGAGAATGACATTCTTTTGTCCACATCGTTGTTCAGAGGAGTACAACGTAGTGGAAGAAAACTTGCATTTAGAGATTTGCTGACTGTTATTGGAAAGTCAGAAGAGATCGATTCACTTCTCTCAAGAGTAATTCGCTATGATTCTTCCGATCTAGTTGCTGCAAAAAAGCATGCTTCAGTCCTTCTCGAGTCTGCGGTACTTGACGGAAGAGATGGCTTCGATCCGGAAGCCCTGCTAGATCTATGGAAAGAGAATGAAAGGGTCCGCTCTCTTCTGCTCCTGCTATCAGGTGAGAAAAGACCATTAATTAGGGAAATGATAGGTAAGTCTCTCGGAGATGATCTTTCACTTCACCTCGGTATTATCTTGAAAGCGGTGAGGTATGGAATCAATCTTCCCGATAATCACCCGGCCTTAACTGCTGGTCCTTGCTTAAAAAAGATTTACTCTTTGCTTATAGATCTGAGAGATCAGATTCGTGTGAACTCAGTTCTTGTTCAGTTCAGTTTCTATGGTGATCCTCTGAAGACAGGAAAGGGCTCCAGTGGTGGAATGGGAACGTTTCTCAGAACACTCGGAAATGAACTGACTCAGAACTTACCGGGTGTTGTTACAATCGTTCCACTCGAAATGAGGGAAATATCGAGAATGGACCGATTGTGGAGAACGGAAAGAGAACATCACTTCTTAATATATGTTCCTTTTCTAGGCTACGAAAAGATGATTATGAATAACTTCCTTGAAGAGAGAACTACTCTAATTTCGAACGTTACAGACATACTTTCGATTGCGGGAATAAGCCCGGAACAATTTCATATGAGGTTTTCGGATTTCGCTTCTCAAGCGATGCTCGATCTATCGAAAAAGACTGGGATCCGGTCCTTTTTTACGGTAACACCCGATCCCCAGTGGCGCTTCGTAGATCAGAAAGGGTCTCTTATCAAACTGGATGCTGTTGATGCAGTAAGAGAGACTTCAAAAGTCGAAGTATCGTGGAAGATGCTTAGGGATTGCGACGGGCTTTTCGGAATAGGAAGTGAGGAGAGCAGGAATCAGCTACTTGCATACTATCCGGCACTTCTTGACGAAAGCATCTCAGAGAAACTCACGATGATGCCGGAAGGTATATCACTACGGAACGAGTGCCCAATGTTTGCGGATGGGCCACTCTATTCAATTCTATTCGAAGAAGATAAGGAGTTCTACCTCGAAAGATCTTTCAGAAACAATCCTCTGCTTCTTACGGTTGGAAGACTCGATCCTGCGAAGGGCCAGGTGAAACTACTCAAGGCCTGGGGAAACTCTGGCCTCTGGAATTCGTTTAATCTGGTGATAGTCGGGGGAGATCTGAAGCATCCAAGTAGAATCGAAACAGACGAATTTGAGGAGATCAGGAAATACGTGAGAGAAAACAAAGAACTGCACGGAAAATTCTGCCACCTGCCGGCGATGAACAACGACGAGATTAGATGTTTTGAAAATAGTATTTCACGAGTAAAAACAACTCCGTGGCCTCCTACGTACGTTGCCCCTTCCTTTAAAGAGGAGTTTGGAATAGCCATACTTGAAGCCATGGCTGCAGGCTTTGTGGCTATCGCACCAAAACGTGGGGGAGTGAAGAGCTACATACGGGACGGATACAACGGTTTTCTCATTGATACGACAGACGAGGTATCGATCGAAAAAGAGCTAAGGAGATTGCTGATAGATGCAAGACCCTCTGCCAGAAGAATGAAGATGATTGCCGAGAATGGGAGCAAAACCGTTTACAGAAGGTTCTCCATTTCCATTGTTGCAAAGCAGTTTTCATCTTTATATACTTCTTGAGTGGTTTTTCCAGCGAGTTTGTAATAGAAGGTAATTGATGCAAAGAATAACTTCATTTTCAAGTGAGCAAGCATAGTCTTCAGCTTTAGAAGCTCTATCAGAGATCTTGATTCAAGTATAGAAGATCTTGGGTTGGCAAGACAAGATGGACAGATAGACTTTGAAGATGAGGACTGTGTGATAAGATTATTTATGGACCACTGCGGGATAAGTTGGGTTTCGGTCATCAACAGATTACTAAACTTTCCAACGCTAACAGATGTTTGTCTTTTGAATGCTTCTAGCGAACGGTGCTCTTGAATTCAACAGAAGAAATCAACGACTGGCCCATCGATAACTTTTCCCGGACAAATCGATTTGCAAAAATGGTTATCGGGGTATCAAGTATCCCAGTAAAAAAGGAAGTGGAGATATGAGAGTTTTAATGGTCTATCCAGAATATCCAGAAACGTTCTGGAGTTTCAAACATGCCCTGAAATTTGTCTCCAAGAAGGCGGCGTATCCACCTTTAGGACTAATGACTGTTGCCGCTATGCTGCCTAAAGAGTGGGAGAAGGAACTCATCGACATGAACACGGACATTCTACGTGATGAAGATATAGAGAAATCAGATTACGTAATGATCAGCTCAATGGATATTCAGTTCGACTCTGCAAAGAAGGTTATTCAGAGGTGCAGAGATTTAGGCGTCAAGACTATAGCGGGCGGACCACTTTTCACAACAAGGCCCGAAGAATTCAGTGAGGTTGATCACCTAGTTCTCGGCGAAGCAGAAATGACTTTGGCACCATTTCTCCTTGATTTGGAGAAAGGTCGAGCCAAGCATATTTACAAATCCGATGGCTTCCCAGATATTGGAAGCAGTCCCATTCCAGACTGGAGTCTTTTAAACATGAGAAAGTATTCTTCTATGAACATCCAGTACTCTAGAGGCTGTCCTTACAACTGTGAGTTCTGTGACATCGTTCTGTTGAACGGGCATATTCCCAGGACAAAGAGCGCTGAAAAGCTTGTCGCTGAAATGGAAGCTTTATATAAAGTCGGCTGGCGTGGAGGAGTATTCTTAGTTGACGATAACTTCATCGGCAATAAGGCGAAACTGAAGAAAGAGATTCTTCCGGCCATTGCTGAATGGATGAAAAACAGGAATTATCCGTTTGTGTTGAACACAGAAGCCTCAATAGATCTTTCGGACGACGATGAACTTATGAAACTCATGGTAGATGCAAGTTTTGGAACTGTATTCGTTGGGATAGAGACTACCGAAGAGGAAAGTCTAGTCGAGTGCGGTAAGTTCCAGAACCGGAACAGGGACTTGCTATCATCTGTGAAGAAGATGCAGGAGTTCGGGCTTCAGGTTCAAGGAGGATTCATTGTAGGTTTCGATCACGACAAACCCTCCGTTTTTAGAAACATGATAGATTTCATCCAGAAGAGCGGTATTGTGACAGCAATGGTTGGTGTTCTCACTGCGCCAACGGGAACCAGACTCTTCTTGAGATTGAAAAAAGAGGACAGAATCGTATCGGATTTCTCCGGCAACAATACCAGCATTATGACTAACATAGTTCCCAAGATGGGAATGAAGAATCTAGTAGACGGATACTACAAGATTCTCAATAGCATCTACGCGCCGAAGCCATACCGCCGGAGAGTAATAACCTTTCTTAAGAACTACAAACCAAATTCAATTAAGCACGTGAGGCCTTTCGCCGATAGTGTGAAGGCCTTTTTGAAGTCCGTATGGGTACTTGGAATTAGGGATAAGGGCCGAATGAACTACTGGTCGCTGCTCCTGTGGACGGTTTTCTTCAGGCCGTCACTTTTCCCATTGTCAGTTGAATTTGCGATATACGGCTACCACTTCAGAAAGTCTTTTTCATTTGGGATGCTCGTGGAAAGCGATACTCAATCGCCTAGCGCCTAGAAAGAATTCATGTAGGGCTAAATTGGAAACGCAAATCAGATTGAAGACGAGTTTAGACCTCTGTTCTCAAGAGGTTATAATTGTATTCATGCCAATATCCTTTACAAAGAGGATATCGAATATTTATGGCAATTCTCTATGGCGGGAGTGAGAACATAGTTAATGTCAAGAAAGAGTGTAAAATTCGGTAGCTTTCTCAGAGATCATATAGATGACAGAGATGTGTTCAGAAAATGGCTTCAGCTCGGCATGGCATTTGAGAACTTCAGAAGAAGGCATTTTCCAGACAGAGATCGACCGCGATTTGTTAATACGGTTAATCATTTGGCCTTGGAAGAGGTCTATTTCGCAGTGAAGGGTGAGAAGACCGTTTGGGTAAATCTGATGAACCCTTCGGAGCTTCTTCTTTCGGCGGGGCTAAACCCCGTTTCGGCCGAAGGCATTTCAGGCGCACTTTCTTCGATGCATCTTGAGGACACGGCAATCTCAGTTTCTTCACAGGCTGGAATAAGCGATTCTCTTTGTACTTTTCATAGGGCTTCTCTCGGGGTCTCTTTGAGAAAGCTACTTCCCCCGCCGAAACTAGTGATGACCACAAGCATTCTATGTGACGGAAATCTCCCGACCTTTAAGAGAATAGCTAGAGAATACGATGTGCCTTTTCTTCTGATCGATGTACCCAGAGGTCGGAAGCAGGAGGCTGTAGGATACGTCTTGTCGCAACTCAAAGATGTGATTGTCACAATCGAAGAGATAACCGGGAAGCCTTTCAAGATGGATGAGTTGTCATTGAGATTATCTTATGAAAGAGAACTGATAAATAACCTCGAAAAGGCTAGGCTCAGAGCGCACGACTCGTATCTTCCTCAGCATCTCTACGAACATATGAACTCGCTGTATGTCCTTCATACTCTTGCCGGTGATCCTCGAATTGCATTGGGCTCCAGAAACGTCGCGGAGAGCCTTAAAGTAATCCCCGAAAACGCAAAGAGGATACTATGGCTACACATACCACCTTATTACGACAATGAG
>ENA-UPTA01000602-UPTA01000602.1-activated-sludge-metagenome-genome-assembly--contig:-NODE-602-length-41959-cov-7.458954_pt1 | contig 41959 bp, 33 predicted proteins | sample MGYA00238184_ERZ773361 | MGnify/ENA primary metagenome ERZ773361 (study PRJEB29100, sample SAMN05720205) | activated sludge metagenome | isolation source: anaerobic digester from wastewater... | reverse complement strand
ATGTCAAAGAACAAAGAGATTTATTTAGTGACTAAAATTTAACGCATCAGCAGTAATTAAAAATAGTAAAATTTATACCAACGAAACACCGGTAGCAATGCTTAACACAATGACGGTATTGAAACAAACTTGACAAGTATGTATATATTTAACCCAAAATCAGCAATAGGAATTTTTACCAATATATTTTATTGATTTTTAACAAATTAACTTATTCTTTTTCTAATCCTTAGTATTAGAGATTTTTTAATAAATAATTCACTAAAACACTTTTTATAAAATAGATATATGATAATTGCGAAAGTATTTTTAGTTCCTATTGCGTAATTTGGGTTAAATAACTTTGGGCGTTGTTTGAAAGTTACGTGGTATAAATAACATCACATGTGCCAAGCCACCAATTCGTTAGCAGCAATGCTAGGAAACCGGGCCTAAAAGAGAAACACGACTGAAAAAACATAAATTTGTAACATATAGAAATAAACAATGGACAATCGTTTTTCGGGCATAATTCAGCTAATTAAACAATCTCAGATAAGTGCCATAAAAGCCGTAAACTCTGAGCTAATAAATCTCTATTGGAATATCGGAGAATATATTAGCAAGAAAATTGAACAATCTGAATGGGGCGATTCTGTTGTGAATGAATTGGCCAAATTTATACAGACACACCAACCTGAAATAAAAGGGTTCTCCGACAAAAACATTTGGAGAATGAAGCAGTTTTACGAGACTTACAAGGACTTACCAAAACTCTCACCACTAGTGAGAGAAATAAGCTGGACAAACAATCTTCTGATTTTTTCGAGGTGCAAAACCATTGAAGAAATGGAATTTTACCTCAAAATCGTAAAACAAGAAAATTATAGTAAACGTGAACTTGACCGACAAATATCTGCAAGCTTTTTTGAGCGGACAATGTTAGGCAATTCAAAACTCTCACCAGCGGTGATAGAAAGTAACAACGACCTATCAAACACTTTCAAAGACACCTATGTATTTGAATTTCTAAACTTACCTGACCCACACAGTGAAAGCGATTTACAGCTTGGGCTTGTGAGACAAATGAAAAATCTCATTCTCGAACTTGGAAAAGACTTCTTATTCATAGGAGAAGAATATAAGTTACAAGTTGGTAACAGCGACTTTTACATTGACTTGCTTTTATACCACCGTGGACTTCAATGTTTAGTGGCCTTTGAACTTAAAGCTGACAAATTCAAGCCCGACCACTTGGGACAGCTTAACTTTTATCTGGAAGCATTGGATAGAGACGTAAAAAAGCCAAACGAAAATCCGAGCATTGGAGTTTTGCTATGCAAGGACAAAGACAGTGAAGTTGTTGAATATGCTTTAAGCAGAAGCCTTTCACCAACAATGGTTTCAGAGTATAAAACACAGCTACCTGACAAGAAACTTTTACAACAAAAACTACACGAACTATTTGACAATGAGACGGACGAGAAATAAAGCCACTACTGCTACACGGGTTTTGCTTCAGGCGGGTTGACGTGCAAACTTGGAGCTTTGTGCTTCTATTCAAGTTCAGTGATGGCTGACAGTTTTGTGCTCCGAAACCCGCCCGAACGCAAAGCCCGAAACCGTTAGGCACAAGCGAGATTACTGTTGAAATAACATATAATCTGATTTCACAATAATGATACCTAATCCTAAATTTACATAAAAAATGAAACTGCTCTTATTTCATCTTTTAAAAATAATTGTACTAGCAGATGTTTTTATTTCAGCCTGCGCCATTGACAATTATGCTCAAAATTATTCAACAGATAAAGAAATTATGTATCATTCAAATGAAATTGCAGCATTGAATGATATATTTTTAGATTTTATTGGCATTGAATATTATTACGAACCTTGGCCGATTGAATATGCACCACCTAGGCCTCCTGGACTTGGTTCTACCAGAGAGGACAGTCTGCGATATGAACGTAATGTAGCCTTAGCATCAGAATTTTATAAAACTGCAAAACGAAAAAAGAATCGGAATAACCTGATTGTTTCAGTAGACGATACACTTATTGCATTTACTCCCATCCCAACACTTCTTGCACAATTGATTAATTACATCCCTGATACTTCTTATTTTCATTTGATAAATTCAACAAATACTATTCCTTCTGTACCATGGAATATTGCTTCGCTGTCCAATACTGGTAGATACATCATTAAAAATGAACCATTTTTTTCAGAAAAATCAGACAACCAACTTATTTGTAGTTTTCAATTTTCGAGAATTTACTTTGATAACACTTTTACAAAAGGGTACTTATTAGTAAATGTAAAAAATAATGCACTTGCTGGAAAATGGATTCTTTTTTTATTTAAACATAAAAACAAATGGGTAATTCAAAAAAGAATTTTCTTAAATTAAGTGTTATCCTCATTATATTTTTAAGCTGTAATGTCCCTCTTACTAAGACTGTCATTCTTGATCTGAATATCTCTAACAATGGAAATACTAATTGAAAAATAACAGAAAGAGAGATAGTGATAGCCGAAAAAATACTTTGCCATTATCCCAAATTACGCGATAGATTTTTCTAATGCGTAATTTGGGATAAAATAATTGCCGGGTTAATTGGTTATTCAAGTGATGTAACCCGCTTCAACTTATGTGCAACTTGACAGGAAATCGCTCGCAATCGGCAACTTTTCATACCACCGGGCCGTTACCGGTCACCCTAAAACGGCAAAGCGAAACAAGTACGAATAACATTGAACAGACGCAAATTTAAGTTACACATACCATAGATTAAAAACCCAATAAACCGAACTTGACCAGTAAACAGAACTTTGTAATTCCTAAATGTTTTAAATTTTGAATAGTTTTAGGAATTTTGTTTTTCTGTGCCCAATGAATATTGACAAGAATAAAGAGCCACACCGTTACCTTGACTTTTCGGCATAATACTTATAAAACAGGGGTATGGTTTCGATTCCTTTATAAAAATGCTCCAGCGGGAAATTTTCGTTAGGAGAATGAATGGCATCCGACTCCAGACCGAAACCCAGCAATATCGATTTAATACCCAACACATGTTCGAAAGTTGAAATAATCGGAATGCTGCCACCACTCCGGAACGGAACAGCCTGTTTGCCGAATGTATCGAAAAGTGCTTTTTCAGCAGCTTTGTAAGCAGGGTGTTCAACCGGACACACATATCCCTGCCCTCCATGAAGCGGAGTTACTTTTACAGAAACATAATCGGGTGCAATAGCGTTGAAATGTTGAACAAAAAGTTCCGATATTTTATGATGATCCTGATTGGGCACCAACCTTGCAGAAACTTTTGCGTAAGCTTTCGACGGTAATACGGTTTTGGCTCCTTCGCCTGTGTATCCACCCCATATTCCGCACAAATCGAAAGAAGGTCGAATTCCTGTTCGTTCAGTAGTAGTGTATCCTTTTTCGCCTTTCAACGCTTTTACTTTCAGTGCTTTTTTATATTCCTCTTCGTCGTAAGGTGCCAATGCATACAAGTCGCGTTCTTTGCGAGAGACCTCCAGCACATCGTCGTAGAATCCAGGAATTGTAACCTTTCCGTTTTCATCCTGCATTTGGGCAATCATATTGCAGAGCACATTAACCGGATTTGCTACAGCGCCGCCAAACAAACCGGAATGTAAATCGCGACAGGGCCCGGTAACCTCAACCTCCCAATAGGAGAGCCCTCTGAGTCCAGTAGTAATAGTAGGTATTCCAGGACCAATCATACCGGTATCGGAAACCAAAATCACATCGGCTCCCAGCATTTCTTTATTCTCTGCACACCATTTTGTAAGCGACGGGGAGCCTATTTCTTCTTCTCCCTCAATCATGAATTTAACATTACAATGTAGTGTACCTGTTTTCACCATAATCTCAAAAGCTTTGGCATGCATAAAGCCTTGACCCTTATCGTCGTCGGCACCGCGAGCCCAAATCTTGCCATCTTTAATTACCGGCTCAAAAGGTTTTGTTTCCCACTTATCAACCGGGTCAACTGGCATAACGTCGTAATGTGCATAGACCAAAATAGTAGGCAGCTTTGGACTCACATACTTCTCACCAAACACAACGGGATTGCCATCTGTGTTGTATAGGTCGGCTTTGTCGGCTCCGGCTTGAAGTAACATTTGCTTCCAATATTCCGCAGCTCTTATCATATCGTTTTTATGCTCCGACAATGAACTGATCGACGGAATTCGGATAAGACCAAACAATTCGCTTAAAAACCTTTCTTTGTTGGCTTCGATGTAATTTTTTGTTGTACTCATATCAATGATTATTAATTATTTACGCGGAGGTTTAAAGGCAGAACTAAAATAAAAATGAAGTTGCACACCAACCACCTGATATTGCTTATTAAAGCTGCCATACAGCGATGTTCCAATACCCAGATCGTAGAAGAATTTCCAGGTAAACTGAAGCTCAGTGTGTGCACCTAAAGTATGAAAATAGGTGTAATATACAGTTCCATACGGATCGGTATAATTATATAAGGAGCCAAACGACCATGTGGGTCCTATAAAAAAAGCAAAATTAAAATGTATCTTTTCAATGCGTAAACCGGCACCTAAGTGCACATCGTTTAACCGCACCATAGGTCTTTTTAGAAAAAACTGATCGCTGCTGTAATGATATCCCAGATTAAAATACATAGCATGATAGCGGTGATGGTATCCCAGAGCAAAATTGGTTTGCTGTTTTCTGAGATTGGTAGCATACCCATATCCAACGCCTGCTGTGAACCAGTTACTGCCTGTTTTAAAAACCTTGTCGCCAACTTTAATCTGCGGGAACATCTTATCCCATTTCGAAAGCCCATCTGTTGGCCGGGTATCGCGTGGCTGAACCTGAGCATTCAATAAAACAGGCAGTGCACCAACAGCAATTAGAAGAATATAATATTTCAAGAGCCATGGCATACTTTTCAATTTTTCATAAAAATAATAAAAACGTCGAGAACGAAAATTTATTTCTTTAAGGATACTGCTGTTTTTATGTTTTCGGCTGCATAAACCAATTGGTTGTACCATTCTTCTCCATATTTGCGGATGAAGGCATCTTTTAAAAAAACATATAGCGGAATGCCTTTATTTTCACCCGTTTCTATGGCTGATTTGCATATATCCCAGGTATGATAATTCACTGCATCGTAGTATTTATACCGCGTAATCCTTACCGGGTACAAATGGCAGGACAAGGGTTTCCTGAATTGGGTTTTTCCCTGAGTCCATACCAACTCCAATGCACATATTGTAATACCCTGGCTGTTTCGTATGGCAAAAACACAGGCTCCTTTTCCATGAAGGGTATTTGTTACCAGATCACCTTCAGTATCGATTACAGCCACCCCCGAGTTTTGTATGCGGTTGCGCGCTTCAGCAGTGAGTATTGAAGTCACTTCGGGCAGGCATTGTTCAATTTCGTACTTCTCAGAGTCTTCGAGCGGGGCTCCGGAATCGCCCTGCACACAACAAATCCCTTTGCACAAGCCCGGATTGCAAGCAAATCTTTTATCGATGATATCGAAACTTACAAGAGTTTTTTCAATCTCTATCATAGCATTACTTCATTTGTACTACAGTAATTCCGTCACCGCCAAAGCGTATGTCCTCATCAGAAAAATATGCAACTTCTTTCACGCTTTTCAGTTGCTCGCGGATGGCTTTCCGAAGCACACCATTGCCTTTGCCATGCAATATCTTTAGCTGTGACACCCCAAGCACAATGGCAGTGTCGACAAAAACAGTGATTTCGGATAAGGCTTCTTCGGCTCTTTTACCCCGCACATCGATAGAGGGTTTAAATGTACTGCGGAGTTCGTTAATATTCTGATATAAAGAGCCTGCAGAAATACGGGTTTTAGGACTAGTTTCGTTATCGGGAACTTTCTCAAGCTTTGATTTTGCAACCGATGTTATCACACTATCGAATTGCACTACGGCATTCTCGCTGCCCATGTCAACCACTTCCCCGATTGTTTCGTGTCCCGCCAAACGCACCTTGCTTCCAATATGTATTTCTTCAGGATCGATATCAACAAACTCAAGCTCTTTATTTGCATATTGCTTAAACTCCTCTTCAACTGGGCTATCGGAATCAATTTTTAAAAATTCATCATTTTTTTCTGCTACATATGATTCAAGTTCCTGCCTTAGTTTGCGGGTTTTTTCTTTATCGGCATTAATTTCGCGAATGATGCGGATGGTACTTTCTATCTGACTGTTCATGTCCTTGAGAATCTGCCCCGCTTTTATTTTCGACTCTTCCAGAATTTTCTTTCGTTCGGCGTTAAGTTTTCTTATTTTTTCTTCGTATTCATGCATCTTTTGTTCGAGTTGCTTTTCTTGCTGTCTGACCACCAAACGTTTGCGTTCGTAGTACCGCCTGTCCCTAAGCGTTTTACGCATCAATGACTCTAACTTAGTAAGACCAGTGCCTGCCTTTTCTTTTGCATCGATTATAATTGCTTGAGGAAGGCCTATGCGATCTGCTATCTCAAGTGCGTACGAGTTTCCAGGAAGCCCTGCCTGAAACTGAAACGTCGGCTTCATCAGGTTGTTGTCAATAAGCATGGCACCGTTTTCAATGCCCTCTGTAGCCGAGGCAAATGCTTTTAGGTTGGTGTAGTGTGTTGTAACAATACCGCAACATTTTTTTTCGAGGAGTTGTTTCAGAATTGCCTCGGCTATTGCCCCTCCCTGCACTGGCTCAGTTCCGCTACCCAATTCATCTATAAAAATCAGGGTTCTTTCGCAGGCGTTTTTTAGAAAGAATTTCATGTTGAGAAGGTGAGAACTGTATGTACTCAAATCGTTTTCTATCGACTGTTCATCACCCATCTCGATAAACATCTTCTTTGCCATGCCCATACTTGTGTTTCCACCACAGGGAATCAGCATTCCGCACTGTGTCATATATTGCAGCAGGGCAACGGTTTTCATAGCCACACTTTTCCCACCGGCATTCGGCCCCGATATCAGCATAATACGTTGCTTCTCGTTCAGACTTAAATTCAATGGTATCACCCGACGATTTTCGTTTTTAAATGCCATCAGCAAAAGGGGGTTTTTTGCTTCGTGCAGTTCTATATTCATATCATCGTGAACCTCAGGTCGAATCGCATCCATTTCTATTGCCAATATTGCTTTCGCCCTGATGAAGTCAAGAATCACTAACATTCCGAACAAGCCGGAAATATCGGACTTATAAGGAATAATATCGGCTGTAAGCTCTTTTAAAATCCTTCGTATCTCCCTCTGCTCTTCCAGCTCAAGTTCCCGCTGCCGGTTATTCATACCAACTACTTCTGCGGGTTCGATATAACTTGTTTTTCCACTTGCCGATTCATCGTGAATGAGACCCTGAATCTTTCGTTTATGCGTAGTTTCAATTGGTAGCACCGTCCGACCATTAACAATAGTTGCCGAAAGGTCGCTGCTTAACCAGCCTTCTTTGTGAAAGGTTTCGAGAAGGTTGTTCAACTTGCTCGATATGAGTTTTTTATTGGAAATCAGCGAGCTTCTGACTTCGAACAGCGTTTTCGAAGCTTTGTCTTTTATCCGGCCATCGCGCGAAAATACAAAATCGATACGATCGTAAACAAATTGTGGAAAAACAACACCTTCAACAAAGCTGTAAAGGTTTCGGCAGGTATCTTTATTCGCCTTTTTAAAATAATTAAGAACATTTTTTGACTGACTCAACACATTGAATAGGTCAACGAACTCTTCCTGGGCTAGTATTATACCGTCTACACACAATTGTTTAAGCAAATGGCTTATATCGGGATATTCCGTAATACTCAGTTCACTGTGAAGCAACAAAATGGTTTTCATTTCATCAGTTGCAGCAAGTTTCCGTTTTATTTCATCTATATCTGCTAAAACCAGTCCGGTACCACACAATTCCTTTGCAGTTGTTCCCTTGCAGCGATGTGCCAACATCTCGCGGATTCTGCGGAATCCAATTTTATGTTCAAAATCCTCAGGGTAGTACAAAGCGGCAAATTTTTTGTTATCTTTATGCTAAAATAAACTCCAGTATCATGCGCAAAATTACATTATTATTAATAATTACAGGTATTGTCAACCTGCTTTATTCGCAAAACGACACGATTGATTCGCAGAATATGGACATTAACTATACACGCGAAGCCAGTTATCCCGGAGGTATGAACAAGCTCATAGGAGATATATGGAATTCTATGGAATTCACCCAAGAAGCCATAGACAAAAAGATAGATGAAACGCTGATGGTAAGTTTCGATGTAAACCGCGACAGTACAATCAGTGGTATCATCCTGCTTAATAATATTGGCTATGGTGTTGATGAAGAATTTATACGCGTTCTAGGCAAATACAAATTTCTACCAGCATTGGCACAAGGAAACCCAATAAAGCAAAATGTAATTATAAGCATTCCTATCCGCACAGGTCCGAATTCAAAGAAAAAATCAAACAATTAGCTGAGCCCTCTTGCCTGATTGATATTGGGGATGAGTTTCTTAAAATTTTGCAGGGCAATCAATTATAAACAGGAAAGCATGTGTTCAGACTATAAAAGTACTGAATGCTTAGTATTGACGGCAAACACTTTAAAGTGTAATATTCAAAAAAATCGCTTAATTTTGCACATTCAACAGTATCACATAATAAACTGTTGATTCTTGTGTTTAAAGAATACTATTTTAAGTAACGATGTTGAAGCGTTTAACAATAATATTACTTTTCATCTGTATTATTCTGCAGGTTTCAGGCCAACGAAGGCATCCCGAAAACCTGCCTAAACTCGATCAGCAGCTGGCCCATTTTGGTTATTCACTTGGCCTGAACTCCATGAGTTTTACAATACGACCATCAGCGGAATATTTTTTAATGGATACAGTTTATGCCATCGAAACCGGGCATTTTGTCGGGTTCAACATCAACATGATTGCCAACCTGCGATTGTTGGAATATCTTGATGTACGTTTTCTTCCCGGGTTAATTTTCGGTCAACGCAATCTGGAATACAAAATACTGGAAGACAGTATCTTTCGCAGACATACCATGATGATAGAATCGACGTTTCTCGATTTTCCGATCGTATTTAAATACAAGGCTGCCAGGCTGAATAATTTCAGACCTTTTGTTATTGCCGGGGGTGCATTTAGAGTTGACCTGGCTGCTCAAAGAAAAATCGACCCCGAAGAAATGCCTAAAATTAAACTCAGTCCACTTGATACATATTATGAAATTGGACTGGGAGCAGACTTTTTCCTTGAATACTTCATGTTTGGCATTGAATTAAAAGGGTCGTTTGGGATTTTCAATATGGTGAAATACGACAATACTGAATATACGCGTGCTTATAGCCGATTGAATTCGAAAATGCTGATACTTTCGTTCCATTTTGAGGGAGGAAAAATCGACAAAATTAAATGGTGGGACTAATACCATGAACCCAAGAGTAGTTGAAATACAGATGCAACTTCCACCTGAAGAAGCATACAATATTGGAACAATTAAATCAGCGGTTGCTAAAGAATCGGGCATTGATATTTCCCGCATATCGCAAATACGAATTTCGAAGCGATCGATTGACGCACGCCGTCAGGTAAAAGTACAGTTTACTGTAAGTTACACTCTCGACGGAGAGTTGCTTCCTGAGCTTGCCGGGCAGTGGGAGTTTAAAGACGTTCGCGTTTCGGACAAGCAGGTGATTATTGCCGGTTCTGGCCCAGCAGGGTTGTTTGCTGCTCTTCGGTTGCTTGAAGCAGGTATTTGTCCTGTAATTATCGAACGGGGCAAAGCTGTTGACGACCGGAATAAAGATATTGCACTGTTAAACCGTAATGAACACTTTGACCCTGAATCGAACTATGCTTTCGGTGAAGGTGGCGCAGGCACGTATTCCGATGGTAAGTTATATACCCGAAGCACAAAACGGGGCGATTCGAACCGTATATTGCAATTGCTACACCATTTTGGCGCAGGCGAAACCGTTTTTACAGATACGCATGCCCACCTGGGGACTGATCAGCTGCCTAAAATAATAAAAGCTATCAGGCAAGAAATTGAAAATCATGGCGGTAGATTTATCTATTCAACACGGATTACGGATTTAGTCATCAAAAATGGCAAAGTATGCGGAATTACTACCCACCTTGGCGAAAGCATCGTTTGCGACGCTTTGCTCTGGAGTACAGGGCACTCTGCCAGCGACAACTACATGATGCTGCAGCAGCACGGAATTGCCATGCAGGAAAAAGGTTTTGCAATGGGAATCCGCATTGAACACCCGCAGGAACTCATAAACGAAATTCAATATAAAAAATACAGTCATTCCACCTTTTTATCCCCTGCCACTTATTTCATATCGCAACAAGTGGAGAATCGCGGTGTGTATTCTTTCTGCATGTGTCCGGGTGGTCAGATTGTGAATGCATCCACCGCGACCGACAGCATGGTCGTGAATGGTATGTCGAACAGCAAACGAAATTCACGTTTTGCAAATTCAGGACTGGTGGTCGAAATCAGACCCGAAGACGTACCCGGGAACGACATTTTTCGGTTGTTGCACTATCAGCAGGAGTTGGAGCGCTTAGCACGAACCAATGGAGGCCCACCTATGAAGGCTCCGGCACAAGCTTTGGCAGACTTTGCAGCAGGAAATATTTCGAAAAATCTACCTCAAACGTCTTATTTGCCAGGAGTAATATCGTCGCCGGTACACTTTTGGTTACCTGCCGCAATATCGCTACGCCTGCAACAATCATTACGCTATTTCGGTAAGTTTATGCATGGCTTTGTCAGCAACGAAGCCATTGCGCTGGGGGTTGAATCGAGAACGAGTTCTCCGGTTAGAATTCTGCGTAATAACGAAACCATGCAGTCCGTAAGTCTTGAAGCCTTTTTCCCATGCGGCGAAGGAGCCGGCTATGCAGGAGGTATTGTATCGTCAGCTGTGGATGGCGATATGGCTGCGCAGAAAATTGCTGGATACCTTAACTAGAAAACTATGAGAATCGATATCATTACTGTATTGCCTGAATTACTTGAAAGCCCGCTTAATCACTCCATTATCAGCAGGGCGGTTAAAAAAGGACTCGCCGAAATACATGTTCACGACCTGCGAGAGTATGGTATTGGCAAGTACAGGCAGGTTGATGATTATGTTTACGGTGGTGAAGCAGGTATGGTTCTTATGATTGAGCCTGTTTTTAAAATGATTGAAAAACTGAAATCGGACCGCAGCTACGATGCAATTATTTATACTTCGCCTGACGGAAAACCATGGAAACAGAAAACAGCCAATCATTTTTCAACTTTCTCCAATATCCTTATTCTGTGCGGGCACTACAAAGGCATTGATCACCGCATAAGAGAACACCTGATCACCCACGAATTTTCTATTGGTGATTACGTGCTTACAGGCGGAGAATTTGCTGCTATCGTATTTGTCGACAGTATGGTGCGCTTGCTTCCGGGGGCCATTTCAGATGAGCAGTCGGCACTGAGCGATTCGTTTCAGGACGATCTGCTTGCACCACCCGTATATACCCGTCCTGCTGAATTCAATGGATGGAAAGTACCCGACATTTTGCTTTCGGGTAATCCCACCGAAATTGAAAAATGGAAAGACCAACAGGCACTCGAACGCACACAACAACTAAGGCCTGACCTATTGGAAGACTGAGTTGTTTTGGTTAATCTCTACCTTTAATTTTTCAACAATCTAATGCAACCTTTCTGCATAAATGTTAGTTATTGATATGTAAAATTTATACAAATAATTAATTTTACATGATCTGGTTTATTAACTGAAATTAGTTTTTCAAAAAATAGAAATAAATGAAAGTTAGACTCCTTGTTTTTATTGCCGTATTGGCTGTTTTATGGGGTTGCAATCACGAAAATGAACCCCAAATTTATACAGTCAGCGGTAAGGTTCAAAAAGGACCATTCACCACAGGCACAAACATTATTTTAAATGAACTAACTACAAGCCTGGCTCAAACAGGCAGGGCTTTTACCACAACAATGAGCACAAACGATGGCAGTTTCAGTTTAGGAAATATTGAACTGGAATCGGAACTTGCTCTTGTAACTGCTACCGGATACTATTTCAACGAGCTTTACGGAGAGTTATCTCCGGCAACGCTAACATTGAGCGCCATTACCAACCTGTCGGCAAACGGCACTGTAAATATTAATGTAATGACTCATGTAATACGGGCGCGAACCGAAGTGCTGGTTTCAACAGGGATGAGTTTTCGCGATGCCAGTGAGCAGGCGCAATCGGAGTTTCTTGCTTTTCTGAATGCAGCAGATTCGGGTTCGCAAAGTTTTGATGATTTGGATATTTCGCAGAATAACTCTTACAACGCCAGTTTACTTGCATTCTCGGTCATTTTGCAGCGATACACCAATAAAGCTCTGGAGAAACCTCAACTAACTGCAGAACTTACGCAGTTACTGGCAAATATTAGCACCGACTTTGCCCCTGACGGGCAGATTACGAATCAGGCTATCATCGACACCCTACTTTACAACATTTCGAACCTGAACCTTTACGACATTAGGGAAAATATAGCCCAACATTTTGCCGGATTAGGAATAACGGCCGACATTCCCGATTTTGAAACCTATGTTGATAAATTCCAGGAATTACATAGCCATTATTTATATCAGGATTTCTATTATCCGACAAATGCCTCTCCTGAACCCATTGTTTTTCCGCATGATGAAGTTCCCAACCTGCTTGCTTTGAACGTAGTAAATTTCACCTCACAGGCAACGTATTGCATCGCTGCAGTGGTGCCCTTATATTCGTCGTTGCGCATACAAATTACCTTCACATCAAATCCTTCCGGATTTACGGTTACACCCGGCACACATGGCTGGCATACCGAAAGGGACGGGAATGTACTGAACATGTATTCTCAAAGACGTAATACTCTCATGAGCTATATGGTGGGGTTTGAGGGAACAGGCTCTGCGCTGATTGAATACTTCGAAAACGGTGAAACATCACCTTCGTTTACAAAGACCATTACATGGCAATAAAAATCTACCAATGACGTATAAATAATTTGGGAATACTGTATGCAGAATACAGAAGGTGGCATTTTGTTAGGGAAGATAACCCTGCATTTCCGAGAAAGAACGCAAACTCCATCATGAGAAGGATGCTGCTGAATTGCAAGCCACCTCTTCTGAATTCTGTAATCCTGAGCCTCGGTCATCGAGAAGTCTAGATGCCGAAGGATGTCTCCTGTCTTCTGATTCAGTATCCCTCGTCATTTCATATTGCTTTTATTGCCCCAAAATTAGCCCTCAGGGCTTCTCAGATTTGTTTGTTGTTCCTGAATACATATAATTTATACTGACTTTTCAATTTTCCGGTTTCGGGCAAATCGGTATATAAACCATACATGGCAGACCCACTCCCACTCATTGAAGCGTAAACCGCTCCCATAGAGTACAATTCTTTTTTAATTTCTTCCAACACCGGATACGCATTAAAAACACTCCGTTCAAAATCGTTGATCAGCGTATTTTTCCATTCATGTATAGGTCGGCTGGCAATAGTAACAATACTTTTCTCACGGAGATAAGGTGCGCAGTTTTTATAAGCTTCTGCCGTTGATACATGGACATCCGGCAACACCAGAACCAGAAAGTATTCGGAAATATCGTATGGGTAATCAACCAAAATCTCACCTCTACCGGAGGCAACGGCAGCCGTATTCTCAATAAAAAATGCACAGTCTGAGCCAATAGACGACGCATATGAAATCATCTGTTCATGAGTAAGTTTTAGTGCGAACATATCATTCAGCATCCTTATAGTAAAAGCAGCATCCGACGACCCGCCTCCCAAACCTGCACCGGAAGGTATGATTTTATGCAGATGCACTTTTACAGGAGGAAGCTTGTGATGCAAACAAAGCATATCGAATGCTTTGCGGCAGAGATTGTCGCCTGAATCACAATCAAGAGGGATTCCGGAAACGCCCATTTCGAAAGGTACTTTTGCATTGCCGACAGGAAGTATTTCTAATATGTCGCACAAAGGAACGGGCAGCATCAGGGTTTCGATATCGTGATACCCATCAGGTCTTTTGCAGTTAATATGAAGCCCAATATTGATCTTGGCGTTTGGATAGCATATCATAGCTCAAAAATACGAAGAATTCAGGGTTTTGTTAGTTATTATACGATTTTTTTATAACTTTACATGAAATACTTTTTATGCCATCATCGGTAATCAGGTACTATTTTAAGGAAGACTACAGTTTTATGCAATCAACGCTAAGACTACTGGCATGGTTTGGATCAATCGGGCATTTGTTGTTTTATTTCGTATTACTATATCTCGTTGGCTACTGGGAGTCGCTACCGGTTAGAATTGCCGCCTCTGCCCTGTTTCTTAGTCTTTTGCTCCTTCCAAAGCTGAGAAAATTCAATACATTCCATATTGTGTATTATGAGTTTGTATATACTCTTGTTTTCCCTGTGATGTTCCTTTTCTTTTTAGTGCAAAACAATTTAAACGCCTATTGGGCAGCATCGGTGCTTTTTTCAGCTGTATTGTATGGTTTTCTTACCCATCCACCCAAGGCCTTGCTTATGTATCCGCTTAGCATTGCCGTAACCCTGCTGGTACTTGTAAAACTAAACATGCTTAATCAACCGGTTAGCGAAGTTATTTTGATTCATTTCCCGGCGTATTTTATCATGATCCTTATCGGAATTCTTCAAACCCAGATTCGCTATGCCAATACGAAAGCCGAAAAAGAAAATGCGCGGTCCGAGAGTTTGCTAAGGAATATTTTACCGGAAAAAATTATTAATACCCTGAAAAATAACCCTGAAAATATTGCTGAGAAATACGAAGAAACAAGCATTCTGTTTGCCGACATTGCAGGGTTTACGCCTTTTACCGAAAAATCGAAACCAGAGGAAGTGGTCGAATTCCTGAACGATATTTTTACACGATTCGATGCCTTGTCGGAAAAGTACAAAATCGAAAAGATAAAAACCATTGGCGATGCCTATATGGTCGTCAGCGGAGCACCGGTTGCCTGTGCCAACCATGCAGAAGTAATTGCAGATATGGCACTTGATATGCTGGCTGAGATAAAAGAGTACAATGCAAGTCACAGTTCGAGTATCTCTATCAGGATTGGCATCAATTCAGGGCCTGTTGTTGCAGGGGTGATCGGTAAGAAGAAGTTTGCCTACGACATCTGGGGCGATACGGTTAACACCGCAAGTCGTATGGAATCAAATGGTATCCCTGGAAAAATTCAGATTACAGGTGCTACCGCAGCATTGCTCAACGGAAAATTCTTGGTCTCATTCAGAGGAGAACTCGATATAAAAGGTAAAGGTGTAATGAAGACCTATTTTCTCGAAGGCAAGAATTAATCCAGCTCCCAGAGCACTCCTATTATTGTAATCCCATTTTATATAAGGCCTGAAAATCGCCTGTAAATTTTTCACGATACAGAAAATAGAGCTGCCCATTATGTACTTTCAGATTACCAACCCATGCAAAATCGGGGATACTGATTTCTTTTCCGAGGGTTCCACTATGAATATATATCTGCCTCAGCTTGGTTTTTCCATTCTTCAGATATACTGCATACACGTTGCCGGTAACCTCATCGGTAAGGATCTGATTTTCGATGTACCGGTTATTCTGAAACTGAATTCCAACTTTACCCAAGAAATGAAAATCGTTGTTGTACCATTCAATTACAGAGTCGGTATAGTTTATTAACGCTATAGTGTCGCGCAATTTAATGGCAGGAGCAAATACCGAATCGAACATCATATCTTCGAACCGCAAATCAGCATCGCTGGGACCATTGCAGTTGCCCATCGAAAGAAACACTCCGTGAAAAACAAACATTTCATGTTTTACTTCATCAACAATTGTACGGAGCATTTCGTAGCTTTGGCTCAGTGTATCGGCATAATAATACATGAGTATCTGGTTTCTGTCGCTGTATTCGCTAAACAAAAATTTGCTGCCACTTTGTATAATGCAGGGTTGAACAATTTCAAGAAATTCTTTCTTAGGTGACGGATACAGCAATACTATGCTATCTGTATCAAAAGATAATTGAAATGCTGTAGCTGCTGTCAGAAAGTGAAGGTTCCCCATGCAATCCCTGAACAATCGTCCATCTGCACCAGCACAAAAAGTTGCCACCGTGTCGCCCTGCCCGTTTACCAGTACTAGCCACGGGTTGCGGTTTTTATCGTAACGATAGCAATACCCATAGTATAGTATCGAGTCTCCGATGAAAGCATAATCGCCTACATCAAGCATCATTCCGTAACTGATTTTCACTACCGGTCGAACTTCCGCAGCAGGAAGTATGGTAACCGATGGTTCAAATGCAACATCCATGGTAAACACACCCGAAGTTATTACCTGTTGTTGCTTAACATACCCAACATGAGAAAAAACAAGAGTATCGCCTTCGTTCACACGGATGCTGTAAGCTCCCGATGCAGCAGTGGTGGCACCATTTCTGAGGTTAATATTGTAAATGTTTACTCCATTTACAGGATTACCGGTTTCAATATCATAAATACTGCCCTTTAAAAGCACTGTATTTTGTGCAACAAGCAACACATTGTTTGTGAGCAATATTATTGGAACAAAAATTATGTAGGCATGTCGCAACCAGTTCATTTTTCAAACAGAATTATATAAAATTTTGCAATTCCCATGTCAATATTATTTGCCATCCAAATACTCATCATACAAGGCATCAAGTTCTTTTTGTGCCTGAGCACCATAATATCCGTTTTCCTTAACAATTTCTTCAAGTACTTTTTCGGCAGCAGCATATTGTTTTTCTTCCTTATAAATAAGGCTGCTGTACCACATCGATTCTTCGATAAATGTATTGATATCAGCATTAAGCAATGCGGTAAAACTTTCGATTGATTTTTTGTTATTGTTCAAATTGTAATAGCACATTGCTTTGTAGAAAATGGCGTTGAGGTCTCCCGGAAAGTGTTCTTCGATTATAATGAAGTTTTCGATAGCTTCCTGATACCTGCCCTGCTTATAAAAACCCAGACTTTGTTCAAGGAATGCCACGTAAGTATACGTAGCGTCGGCACCTGCAAATTCAATGGGGTTCAAATAATCAGCCTGCACTTTGTTGGCTGGAATGTTATTACTATTAGGTTGCCTGCGTATTTCGAAGCGGTAGTCAACCACTTTAAGCCCGCAGATATAAGTATATGGGTGATTCGACCGAAAGCGGTACAAATCTACAATATCAGGTTCTTTGGTTGTTTGCTGAATCACCATGGATTTATTTACGAAGAGTGGTTCAATGCTTTCGGAATGAGAGCTTTCCTTTGGTAATTGCAGCATTTCGCCCGTATATATGGTTTCTGCCTCAACCCAGGGAGCCACGGTATCAACTACAGGGATTACAAAGCGCGTTTCTCCTGTATTATTGGCCAGTTCATTCCCATGATTCGTATTTTTCGGAGGCACAGCTTTCCCCGACAATACGTGTATAATTATAAAAACAGCAACAACAGCAGCAGCGATACCGGAATACAGCAGCACCTTCGTCAGCCTCTTTAGCGTAGGTTTTACTTTTGACGGCATGCTAATAATCTCAACATCTTCGGGTAAAGCTCCGCTTTGCTGAAAACCTGCTATCGCATCCTTCAAAAATTCATCTTCTGTCAGGGCTTTTTCGAATGCAGCTTTTTCGTCTGCATTCATTGTTCCTTTGAGATAGCTTTCAATTATTTCGGTATGGTAATATTTATTATTCATAATTTTTTTCAATAAGTTTTTTAAGTTTAATACGACCGTTCTGCAAATGGCTTTTAACCATTTTAACAGAATAGCCCGTTTCGCCGGCTATTTCGGTGTACGATTTCCGGTTAAAATAAAATAACATGATACAGGACTTCTGCTCTGACGACAGGCGCTCAATTGCTGCCGCAAGTTTCTGGTGATGCTCCGACTCGGTTTCATCTGTCTCCGCATTTACACTTTCATGTATTTGGATATTATCGATAGCCAACTGTTCTCGTTTTTCTTTTCTGAGCTTCATCAAGCAATGGTTTTTCGTAACCGAATACAACCATGAGCTAAAATTTGTAATAACATGCAGATGCAATTTCGACATGAGCATTTCGAAAATCTCGATTACTGCATCCAGACTTTCATCGCGCGAATTGAAATATTTCAGGCAAACGCCATACACCATGTGAGAATACCTGCGGTAAAATTCGGCGAACACCATATCAGATTGCTTGCTGCCCAGCATTTTCAACAGATCCTGATCACTTAGGTTTCGCAACATGGTCATGAATTAATTAAATTGTGAAAATACTAAAAATCGTCTGTTTTACTTTCAACAGCTTTTCGTTCGTTCATGATATCGAAATAGCCTTTGGTAGTCATCATTACCACACCTCCGGTTACATCTCCGTACTTCGAAGGAATTCCTCCTGTGTAAATTTCCATTGAGCCGATAGCCAGCGAAGGTATCGAACTCATTTCGTCCCTAACTTTAACCCCATCGATGAAAACCGAGCTGCTGCCGGGGCGTGAACCGCGAACTACCATTTTATTCTCATAAATTTGGATCTCGGGACAAATTTGGCGTGCAACCATGATCGGATTCTTGGGACCCGGAAGTTTCACAATAGTTGCTGAAGGTATCGGAATAAGCGATGGGTTGTCTTTTTTAATCAGTTTATCGCCATAAATTACGACTTCCTTCTTCATTTCGGGTTTGATAAGCATGGTTACGTCGTCGAGAAAAGTAATCTGACTGTTGTATACAGTTACCCCTGTAACCTCTGTAACGCTGTATCCCACAAAAGAGAACTCAACGGTATAAGTTCCGGCATCGAGTGGCTTCAGTTTATATTCTCCGTCAAAATCGGAAGAGGTTCCTGCTATGGAAGACCCCGTTTTAACTACTACATTAACCATAGGCATTGGTTTGCCGTTCTCATCGAGAACCCTGCCGTGAATTGCGCTGCCTTGTGCCAATAAGCTGCCTGCCGAGATCAGCAGGATAGCTAAAATAATGATTGTTTTCATAATAATGTTGTGTTTGGTGTTGTTTTACCGATAGATGCTATCAAATGAGTAAATTCCACGCAATCACAAAATAAAATTTTTAACCACAGGCATATGGTTGTTATTAAGCAAGTTTGCAATTAGCAATCTTCAAAATTAATTTGTTTATGGCTGCCATCGCAACCGGGCATCTTCTTCGATTTGCCACACCGGCATATACTTTTGGGTTTTCCGGCATACACTTCATTGCCGTTGCTATCGAACAACCGTACTTCTTTGGGAAGTATAAGAGGGCCATTTTTAATGATTCTGGCTTTTATTCCGCTACTATTAGCCATTTCTTGATCGGAAACATTTCCATCAGGGCTATTCCATTCCCAGGTAAGTGCGTCGGTAGGACACATATCCACTGTTTCAATAATAGCCTCGGTGGTTGCTTTCGATAAATCAACCCATGGGCGTTTACTGGGGCGGAATACCAACGGAAGCTTTGCAAAGCAAACCGTACTGTGAATACAGAGATGTGGCTGCCAAATAACCGTGATATCATCGTTTTTATATTTTTTTACAATCGGGTCTGCCATGCGATTCTTTTTTAGGTTCCAGCATTTACTAATATACTGAAATATTGATGCACTTGTTTGTTACACTTGTTTTGATGCAAGATATATAAAATACTTAATTTGGATGCTGTGCTAACAAAACAATTTATCAAATTTGTTGTTGTAATAATATATGATTTACAAGAAGATATATTCTCTATTGTTTTTGATGCTTACGCTTGCCGGAAGTGTTGGGTTCTTTGCAGTTCAGCACTACTGTAATAGCTGCAAGCACTCAGAATCGGAATTGCAATTATTTTCAGTTTCCGATAGTAACCATCATAGCTGTAAATCCTGTGAAGATTCCGGGCACAACTGCGACTGCCATAATATTACGAAAAAAGGACAATGCAGCAGTATGTTTTTTTCGATACCGGTTTTTTCAAATATATCGGCAAACCCTTTAAAGAATATTCCGATTGTAACCAGCTTTAGCATCAAAGCTTTTGATGTATCGGCCAAACTCCTTAAAGAGCCAGAACCTCTGGAAATATTTTTTAACCGACAAAAAATCCCCATTTTCCTAACATTCAATAGTCGTTCAATTACTTCAACGGGCTCTTTCAGGTTATGATTCATTGCATATTGTGAGTAATCATTAATATGTAGTTGAACTTAATCTGATTTATATGAAATTAAAGACCATTTTATTAACTCCCTCATTTATAATACTGTACCTTTTTGCTCAGGCACAGGTTACCGGAAAGGTTTATTATAAAGAAGGGCAAAAAAGCGTACCTCTTATCGGAGCAAATGTTTATTGGCAAGGCACACAAGAAGGCACGGCTACGGATAACAACGGAAGTTTCAGTACCGAAAAACCGGCATCAACAAATGTTTTGCTTATTAGCTTTGTTGGTTATGGAACCGATACGATTGTTGTTAACGAAAACAACAGGTATCTGGAAATAATTTTAACCAAAACAGTTTTGCTCGATGAAGTTACCATAGGTGAGCGAAATTCTTCGTCAACCTATGCAAGGCTTGACCCTATCGGAACGCAACAGCTCACTGGTGAGGAGCTAAAAAAGGCAGCCTGTTGTAATCTGGGTGAAAGTTTCGAAACCAATGCTTCGGTGGATGCAAACTACAACGATGCGAGTACCGGTGCAAAGCAGATAAAACTGTTAGGGCTCAGCGGGAAATATGTGCAAATGCTTACCGAGAATATTCCAAACTTCTATGGCTTGGCTACTTCCTATGGAATGGAATATATCCCCGGTTCATGGATGAATTCCATAGCCATTTCGAAGGGAACAGCTTCGGTGAGCTACGGTTACGAAGCCATTACCGGGCAAATAAATACATGGTATAAGGAGCCTGATAAAAAAGCCGATTATTTCTACCTGAACCTGCTTGGTAACACAGCAGGGAAAACTGAGATAAATATGGATGGCAGTTTTAACATCAGCAAAAAAGTATCATCGATGATTTTGATTCATGGTGGATACGATTTTTTTCAGGTCGATCACAACAACGACGGATTTATGGATATGCCTTCTGTAAAAAAATATATTCTGTTTAACCGCTACAATATTCATTGGAGTGATGATTTCGAAACTAAAATAGGGGTTAAATATCTTTTTGATGACCGCACCGGCGGTCAACTACCAGATATGGTAAATCCATACCAGATTCTAATACGCACGAACCGGCTTGAAGCTTTTCTGAAATCAGGATACTTTTTCGCGAATAAGAGCGCTGGCAGTGTTGCCTTTATTTCGGGCTATTCATATCACAACCAGAATGGCGTGTATGGAAACAAACTTTACAATGCTTTTCAAAACAGTATTTATACAAATGTGATTTACAGTACCGAACTGGGGTCATCCGAAATTCATAGTTTTCAGTCCGGTGCCAGTTATAAATACGATGCATTCAATGAAAATCTGAATGATTCTGTAAGTCTCAGGCAGGAATTGGTTCCCGGTGTGTTTGCAGAATATACTTTGAAGCCTTCTGCAGCTTTCACTGGAGTACTCGGAATGAGGGTGGATTACCACAATCTCTATGGATTTTTCTATACTCCGCGAATGCATATTCGTTATAAAGTTACCGGAACAACCACACTTCGTGCAACAGCAGGCAGCGGTACCCGTACAGCCAATGCCCTTGCAGAGAATTCATACTTGCTTGCAAGCAGTCGCCGCATCGTATTCAGTGAAGACCTCAAACCCGAAAAAGCGTGGAATATTGGAGGCAGTGTGATTCAGGAATTTCCAATTGGAAACAGAACGCTCACCCTCATTGCCGATTTCTATCGCACCTGGTTTGTAAATCAGGTGGTTATCGACATGGATACCGATGTACATGAGGTTAATTTCGGCAACCTGAAGGGTAATTCGTACTCCAACGTCGGTCAAATTGAAGTTCAGTATCCTTTTATCAAAGGTATGGATTTTACCGCTGCATTCCGGTATAACGATGTTAAACAAACGATTGGCGACATACTGATGAAGGTACCGTTCACATCGCGCTACAAAGGCTTGCTCAGCCTGTCGTATAAAACCCCTCTGAAAAAGTGGCAATTTGATATCACCAGTCAGTTCAACGGCGGTGGGCGCATACCATCTACAGCCCAAAATCCGGTTTACTACCAAAGAGCTGACCATTTTGATCCGTACACCATTTTAAACGCGCAAATTACCAAATACTTTAAAGTTTGGGAAATATATGCCGGCGTCGAAAACCTTACCAATTTTGTGCAGCACGACCCGATTATTGCCTCTGAAAACCCATGGGGCGAAAGCTTCGACGGGGCAATGATATGGGGACCGGTTCACGGGCGGAAATTTTATATTGGCATACGATATGCTATTGAGAGGGATATTACAAAACCAAATTAATAATTAAACTTGTATTTAAATTAATAACTAAAAAACCAAAAAATGAATATGAAAAAACTAGCATTATTTATCGGATTTGCATTCATTTCGATGATTGCTTTACAAAGTGTAAACGCCATGCCCACCAAAGGAGGTAACGATAAGGAAGTTACACTCAAAGTAAACATGAACTGTCAGGCATGCGCCACAAAAGTGGAAAAACAACTTGCTTTTACAAAAGGTGTGCGGGCGGTGAAAGCCGACTTTGAAAAAGATGTGGTAATAGTGGTTTATAACAGCACCAAAACTGATCCAAACAAACTGATTGCATCGCTTAAAGAAATAGAATACGACGCCGTTGTATATGATGCAAATGCCAAACAGTGCCCCGGGAATCATAGCGGCTGTCCTAACAAAAAAGCCTCAAGTGGTGATGCCGGGAGCGGTTGCCCGGGAAGCAAAACAAGCAACGAAGCAAAACCGGCGGGTTGCGCTGGTCAGCATAATTCCGGCGAAGGGAAAGCGTCAGGTTGCGGTGGCCAGAAATAACCCTGATATTAAAATTTTAAAAGCGGTTTGCGATCAAACCGCTTTTTTTATTATTTTCACAAAAACACTTTCGATATGGGGAACAAAACACTCCTGTTGTTTGCATTCATTGGTATAATATTCATGGTTTCATGCCGGAATCAAACCCATTGTCCTGAGTTTTCGGGTGATGATATGGAACATTTTCCTTACAGAAGTGGCGATACCCTTTGTTTTGTAAATGCTGATTCAGAATATTTAAAATTGGTGGTACCCGAAATATCGGTTTCTGATAGCTATTGTTACGAATGTAACGATCTTAATGGAATATGCAATTGTGAGCGCTATGCTGAAGCCCGTTTTTCAGTCGTACCCGAAGGGCTGAAACCTGTATTGCTGAAGCTGGTAATTTTTTCATCAAATCAAAGCTACAGATACTATTATTCAGTGTATGGCTTCGAGTTTGAACTCGATTTCGAAAACGAAGCCCCATATGTTTATATGATGCCGGAATTTGATTATTTGGGTAATTATGTCGTTTCCGATTCCATGTTTACAAAGGTATATCGGGCAATAAACCTGAATTATCCGGAAAGCAATGTTCAACACGTATTTTTTAGCAAAAATGCCGGAATTATCCGGATCGATGAAAAACAGAATGGGAATATCTGGCAATTAAAACCTTAAATCTAACTCCATCACCTGCTTGCTGAAAATTCGCTTCTATGGGCATTCCCATAGTGTGAAACATATTTACTGAAATCTTATCCCATCACATGCGGACTTCGAAATCCTGAGGCTTATATCATTCAATTTACACTTAGTTAACATTGGGTGCATTCCTTAACAAATAAATAAAGATTTGTTAGATATGGCTTAAAATCCAGATAGGATTATCATTATTTATTTGCAGCATGAATATTATGACAAACCTTAAACTCTACAAGTTATGAAAAAACTGTTTTATTTAATGATGATTCTTGCAGCAACATCAGTGGTTTTAACCTCATGCGATCCGGAAGACGACATCCCTGATGACGAAACCATAACCATTACTGGTAACATTACAGCCAACACAATATGGGAAACCGGTAATACTTACATTTTAGGTGGTCGAATCACGGTAGTTTCAGGGATAACCCTCACCATTGAACCTAGGGTGATAGTGAAGGGACAGGCCGGAACCGGTTCCAATGCAACCGCATTAATCATTGCACGCGGCGCTACAATTAATGCACAAGGCACAGAAGCACAGCCAATTATATTCACTTCAGTTGCAGATGAGATTGAGCCGGGAATGATAGCCAGCCCGAACCTAGATACCGATCTGAACGGACTTTGGGGAGGGTTAATTATTCTGGGAAATGCGCCTATTTCGGCTAGCGGTGAATCTGTACAAATTGAAGGGATTCCCGCTTCCGATCAGAATGGTTTATACGGAGGAAACAACGCCACCGACAATTCAGGTATCATCCGCTATGTATCTATCCGTCATGGGGGTGCAAATATTGGCGAAGGCAACGAAATCAACGGTCTTACCCTGGGTGGGGTAGGCTCCGGAACAACTGTTGAATACGTTGAAGTGGTTGCCAATCAGGATGACGGTGTCGAATTTTTCGGTGGCACTGTGAATGTGAATAACCTGATTATCTGGAACCCCTGTGATGATGGGGTTGACACCGACCAGTCATGGGCTGGAACACTTGATAATTTCATTGTAATTGCAGGAGCAGAAACCGATCACACCCTCGAAATTGATGGGCCCGAAGGCTCAATGCTGGCCGCTCACACCCTTGAAAACGGTAGTATAAAAGGATCGGAGTCAGCAGAACTTGGCGATTTCCGTTCCGGGGCAAGGGGCACTTTTCAAAACCTGCATTTCTTTAACTTTCCCGACCCGGCTACAACCGATGGTCGTGGCGACTTATCGCTTTCGGGAGATGCAACATTAGCCAATTTTGCAAGCGGTGTTTTAACATTCAGTAATTTACAGGTTACCCCGGCCACTGGTGTCGCCGTAAACAGTATTTTCAAAAATGGGACTGATGTTCATGCCAGTTCAGTTAATGCAGGGGCCAATACCGTTGGTGCCGATAAGACCAAATTCGCATCATGGACATGGGTTTCGACAAACAATGAACTCGGTGATTTCTAAAAAACAACAGAATTATGAATAAGGTAAACCCGCAGCTTTTAAAGTTGTGGGTTTCCGGGTTAAAATAAAGACGGATAAAAACTACAAATGATGAAGAATTGTGTTGCATTGATTTTTTTACTTTTTGCACTTATTACAGCCTCTGCACAGGATGGTTTCGTAAGAGGAAGCGTTTTTGATGCCCAAAACGGTGAATCGCTACCGGCTGTAGCCATTGTAGTAAAAGGTACAACCCTGGGTACAACCACCGATCTCGACGGGAAATTCAGTTTACAAATGGCACCCGGAAAATATGAACTGGAGATTTCTTTTATATCGTACCAAACGATTTCTCTTACTCAGGTTGAGGTAAAATCAGGACAGATTGTCTCACTCGGCGATTTACTCATGAAAGAGGAAGGTATCCTGCTTCAGGAAGTAACAATAGCTGCCAGCGAGGTTCGTAACAACGATAATGCATTGATAGCCATGAAACGCAAATCGGTAACCATGCTCGACGGCGTATCATCGGTAGGGATACGTAAAACAGGTGACTCCGATGTAGCCTCATCAATGAAAAGAGTGTCCGGCGTTTCGGTTAACGGAGGTAAATATGTGTTCGTAAGGGGCTTGGGTGACAGATATACAAAAACAGTTTTAAACGGATTGGAAATTCCCGGATTAGACCCTGACAGAAATACAGTGCAAATGGATATTTTCCCTTCAAATATTGTTGATAATATTATGGTTAGTAAGACATTTAGCGCTGAGCTACCGGCCGATTTTACCGGTGGGATAATAAATATTGTAACCAAAGATTTTCCCGAAACCAGACAGTCCGGATTCAATTTTGGGCTGGCCTATAACCTCGGATCACACTTCGTTGATAATTTTGTGGGATATCAGGGTGGTAGGACCGATTTTCTGGGCTTCGACGATGGTAGCCGGGCAATTCCTGCCACCAGCAATATTCCGTTCTTTGCTGAGGTTGTTGGCAATACGGAAAGTGAAAAAGCGCAGCGATATAAAGAAATATTATCTGCTTTTAATCCAACCATGGCTGCCAGCCGACAGATGAACCTTTGTGATTTCAGTATGGGTGCCAATTTAGGGAATCAGATTCAGAAAAAAAACTTTACGTTGGGTTACACTACGGCTTTCTCCTATAAAATTTCGAGCGATTACTTCGAGAACGCTGAATACGGTCGTTATGGCCTTGCGGGCGATAAATCGGTCTTTGAGCTTGATCGAAGGGAATATCAACTGGGCGATTTCGGAGTTAAAACTGTCTTTTTAAATTTTCTTGGCGGAATAGCGGTAAAAACGAAAAATTCCAAGTACAGGATTAACTTGATGCACCTGCAAAACGGCGAATCAAAGGCGGGAATATTCGATTATGAGAAATCGAATCTTGGAACCAATTTCAGCGGTTTTATACACACGTTGGATTATAGCCAGCGAAGTATTAGCAATATTATTATTGATGGAAAACACAATTTCGGAGATTCTCAATGGAATGTTGAGTGGAAGCTATCACCCACTTTGTCGGTGATTTATGACCCCGATGTCCGTTTTACCCGCTACGAAGATCGCGAAGGCGTATATAGCATCAGCACAGAATCCGGCTTTCCGGAACGAATCTGGAGAAAACTTCTCGAATACAATATTTCGACGCTCGCAAATGCATCAAAAGGGTTTATGCTATTTGGCAACAAAGCCACTTTGGGATTTGGAGGAGCATTTACATATAAACAACGTGATTTTGTAATCCGGAATTTTGCCATCAATATTCGTGGAGTCGATCTTTCAGGAAACCCCAACGAGATTTTCGATACCGAAAACATTTGGCCCATGAACGGCATCGCCACATTGGGAACCACTTACGAAACTCCGTTTATACCGGTGAATCCCAATCAGTATAGTTCAAACATCATAAATGCCGCAGGATATGTGTCTCTCGAATTTAGCATACTTACTCGCCTGAAAACCACCCTGGGCCTGCGCACCGAAAATTATACACAGCGATATACCGGACGGGACCAGATGGGCTATCATATCCTGAAAAATGATGTAGTATTGTCCGATATGGGTTTCTTTCCGGCGGTTAATCTAATATTTACAATCAGTGATAATCAGAACCTCAGGGCTGCATTTTCAAAAACCATCGCCAGGCCTTCATTTAAAGAGCTTTCATACGCCGAAATATTCGATCCCATTACAGGGCGTACATTTATAGGCGGATTATTCCGCGATGCCAACGACCTTGCCGGTGTCGAATACTGGGATGGGAATTTAATCAGCACCGACATTTTTAATTATGACTTTCGTTGGGAGCTGTTTGGCGCAGAGCAGCAACTCCTGTCGGTCTCAGCGTTTTATAAAAAGTTTATCAATCCTATTGAAATTGTGCAATTTGCAACACAGGTAGGCGCATTCCAACCACGTAATGTTGGTGACGGCCAAGTTGCAGGAGCAGAATTAGAATTTCGCAAAAACCTGAAATTCATTACCCCTGCTTTAAAGTGCTTTTCGGTTAATACCAATATTACCTATACCTTATCGCGAATTACGCTAAGCCCCACCGAACTTGCTTCGCGCACCGAAAATGCCCGTATCGGGCAAGTTATTGACAACCACAGAGCGATGGCGGGACAATCGCCTTACATAGTGAATGCAGGAATCTCGTATAAAGCTCCTGAAGACAAAATCGGCGGAATAGAAGCCGGGGTTTACTACAATGTGCAGGGCAGAACCCTGCTTTATGCTGGTATAGCCGACAGACCCGACATATGGTCGAAACCATTTCACAGCTTGAATATTAATGCAAACCTAAATGTGGGCAGGCAGAAAAATATACAGATTTCGTTTAAGATTGACAACATCCTCAACAGCAAACAGGAGGCAGTTTTCAAATCGTATATGGCAGAGGATCGCTATTTTTCAAAACTCTCAGCGGGAAGATTATTCCAACTCAAACTGGCTATTAACTTCAATAAATAGCATGAGTTAATTACCTGAGTTATGTAAAGCTTAAGAATTACTTAAGTGTTGCTTAATATTGACTTATCATTGTCAGGATATTTTTGATGCGGTGAATTGCGATGCTTTGGGCACCTACTCCAAAAGTAATTATCAGTATTATATGAAACAGGAAAAAATATATAAAATCATTTTGGTTGACGACGATGAAGACATTCTTGAGTTTTTAGATTATAATTTTACCAAAAACGGTTTTTCAACCAAAGTGCTAAATAATTCCGATTCAGTATTGCCGATGGTGCAAAACTTTTTTCCGGATGCAATTATACTCGATGTAATGATGCCGGGAACTGATGGTATTGAATTGTGCGAAAATATCAGGAATAGCCTACCCGAACAGAATCCTCTCATAATTATGCTTACGGCAAGAGGCGAAGATTACTCACAAATTGCCGGGCTTGAGGCCGGAGCTGATGATTATATCATAAAACCTATCAATCCGAAAGTGCTGATTACTAAAGTAAGGTCTTTGTTAAAACGGCGTGAAACAGTAGTTTCTTCCACTATTAAAAACGGACAAGTAGAAAATATCAGCACTCAGAATCTGATTATCGACAGGGAAAGATATGAAATTACCGAAGGGGGAAAGTTATTTCATCTGCCCCGAAAAGAATTTGAATTAATTGAACTCTTGGCATCGAAACCCGGAAAAGTATTCTCCCGCAGCGAAATATATCAGAAAGTATGGGGCGACACATTCGTTTGCGATCGTACAATCGACGTTCATATCCGAAAGCTCCGTGAAAAATTTGGAGACGATTTTATAAAAACAATTAAGGGGGTGGGGTATAAGATTAACGAGTAACTGCATGTATGAGCCCGACTCCGCCTGATTATATCTTTTCATTTCCCCTGTACTCACTCCTACTCTCACGCTGTTTTTAAGGACTCCCCGACCTGGTTGTCGGGATAAACTTCTCGCCCCTTTTTGCATAAATGCAAAACCTGATGATATTGCATCAGGCTGCGTCACTTTCGTGACTCCGAAGGGACTCCCCGACCTGGTTGTCGGGATAAACTTCTCGCCCCTTTTTGCATAAATGCAAAACCTGATGATATTGCATCAGGCTGCGTCACTTTCGTGACTCCGAAGGGACTCGAACCCCCAACCTTCAGAACCGGAATCTGACATTCTATCCATTGAACTACGGAGCCAAATTTTCACGGCAAAAATAATCAAATATCCAAATATACTTTTACGAAGAATTACTATTTTTATCCTCAAAATTTAACTGTAGTGATCAGGCGATTTATATTTCTTGCAATAATGTGCCTTTGGGGCAGCAATCTCTTTGCACAATATACCAAAACCGATACCATTGCGGCTGATGCCTACGACTTCTGGATGGCGGCCGACACCGGTAATTTCGAAATGGTGAAACTTTGTGTTGAAAAAGGCATTTTTGTAGATGTGGCGTATTCCGATAATGTCACACCACTAATGCTTGCTTCCCAGTCAGGACACTACGAAATCGTTCAGTACCTTATCGGGAAAGGAGCCAATGTAAATGCGTATTCAGAGTCGGAAAGAGTTTCAGCATTAATCAGCGCAGTGAAGAATAACGACATGAGTGTAGCTGAGTTTTTAATACGGAAATATGCCAGATTGCAACATACCGACATATTGGGCAGACAAGCCTTGCACCATGCCGTAATATCGGGTTTTTACAACATGACCGACATGCTGCTGTATTACGATGCCCCTGTTAATGAAAAAGACTCCCTTGGATGTTCGCCTGCATATTATGCAGTAGTAAATGGCGACACTGCAATGCTTCAGTTGTTGATGAAATATGGCGCCGATATAACTGAACGTAACAGCAATGGCGAATCGTTTGTTCATATTGCTGTGCAATACAATGTTACCGATATGGCAGCATTTCTTATTCATGAAGGACTTGTTGTAACCGATATTAGCAATTCCGGCACATCTCTGATAGATGAAGCCCTGCTCAACGGAAATCAGGTCCTTATAAAACTACTGCTTGATAATGGGGCTGTGTTAAACGACAGTATCACGCCATATTACAACTCTATGAACCTCGCCAGGCTTTCAGGAAATCGAGATATTAAAAGAATGGTAAGGAGTAAGGGCATAAAACCAATGGTTAAACCCTACTTTCAACAGCTTGGAGTTAGTTTGTTGTTCCCTTTCAATCTGGATGATGTTTTTGTGGGCCTGGGCCTCGACATTTACGATACCCGTTATGGATTTCAACTTTCGGGCAGCGCGTGGGTGCGACCCGGAGCCCGTGGTGTATGGCTGCAACACGATGAGGGCGTGTATTATCAATATTGGGAAAAACGATGGGGAATAGCCGTGGGAGTAAAAAAACATTTCAGAATTCCTGGCAGCCCTCAGTTTCCTCTTCATCTTACACTGGGCGTGGATGAAGTATTTACAGGTGGAAGCTATAAAGCCACCGATAAAAAGAATATTCCTTTCCTAGGCCTCAGTCCAAATGCCGGACTATACATCAGGTTTTCTTCCAAGGCAGGGATGAGTATTGGATATAGTTACCTTGATCTTGGAAACAAAAACATTAGTCCCCACCGGGTCAGCATCGGGATAAGGGGCGCAATCGGCATAAAAAGCCCCGATTCGGTAAATGCAAATAGATATATTATAAAAGAATGAGAAAACTATTCATCCTGATAACCATCGCATCAACCGCCACTCTGCTTTCGTGCAGAGATCAGATATATTATACCGGTGATGATGTGAATTGTTACGAATGTTATACCGATACGTTGGAAACCGGATATCTGATTATTGAATTTACGCTGAACGATGAAAATGTCGATGTGCCGATTACAGTATTTTCCGGGCAGGTTGATGCATCTCCCATAGTTTTCAGCGCGCCTTGCGACACCAGTGCACTCATACTGGAAGTGCCAATGAATGCCTATTATTCGGTGAAAGCCGCATATAAAAACGGCAACGATTCTATCTATGTGGTTGACGGGGGACGACTCGAAGCCAAACTCGTAACCGGAATTTGTGATGTCGACTGCTGGGTTGTTCAGGGTGGTGAGTATAATGTTTCGTTAACTTATTAAAATAAAATTTAATTTTCATCTAATAGTTTATAATTCAATAACAACAAGAATTATTTGAAACTAAAATTTACTTATCTTTCCCTCTGTTTAAGGCAACTTGTTTCCCTAAATTTTGGTCTTCAGATGTGCAATTCGGTTATATTTTAAAATCTAAAATACAGGATATATGAAAAACCTTCTATTGTTTGCAATTACTACTCTTTTTTGCACTGTAGCTTTTGCTCAAAAACAGAACATCCAGCTTTCTTCGGCAGTAACACAACTGGATATGAAGTCGGTAAGTGCGGAATCGTTCAATGCAGAAGTGAATATTAAAGAACTTTCGCTGGAAAATATCAGTAACGAAAACGGTTCATTTTCCACGCTGGAAATTGAAGGCACAGTTGCTCCGTCAAATGTAGGAAGAGCCTCTCTTCCGGTTATCAGCAAACTTATCGAAGTTCCCTTCGGAGCCGAAATTCAGGTGGTTATCAACAGTTACGACGAAGAAGTAATTAACCTGTCGGACTATGGCATCGAGAGGATTACACCTACCCAGCCATCATACAGCAAAAGCACTCCCATCGAACAACAGCTTTTCGTTATTGACAACGAGTATTACAACACCGATGCTTATGAAACATCGGAGTTAATTAGCACAGAGGTTCTTGGTGTTATGAGAGGTGTAAGAATGGGTCGTATCGAAATTAGGCCCTATCGTTACAACCCCGTTGAAAATACTATCATTGTTTACAACAATCTTGCCTTTACAGTGAATTTTATCGGTGCCGACTTGGCTACAACCGAAGAAATGAAAGCAAGATATTATGCTCATGAATTCGACGGAAGTTATGGTGCACTTATAAATTTTCAGGCACCTCAGGCAAAAGATGCATTTTCGAACTTCAATGCACCCATCAAGTACATCATTGTTGCCAACACTGCATTCCAAGCCACATTGCAACCTTTCGTTCTTTGGAAAACAAAAATGGGCTACGAAGTAATTGAACATTATGTTGCTACAGGCACAACCAATACTACCATTAAAACCTATATCGAAGGTCTTTACGATGCGGCCAATTCATCCGACCCGGCTCCTCTCTACCTTCTCATCATTGGTGACCACAGCGGTACCTATTCCATTCCGGCTTTCGCTTCAAAACTTACCAGTTCTACCTACAATCAGCATATCACCGATGTGTATTTTACCACATTTGATGGCACGACAGATTATCTGCCTGATATGTATTTCGGTCGTATATCTGCTGAAAGTACTACAGAATTGCAAAATGCCCTGAATAAAATATTACCGTATGAACAGTACACTATTCCAAGTGGTACTTTTTTAAATAATTGCCAGTTGATTTCGGGTGTTGATGCTTCAAGCGCACATATTTACGGCGATTCACAAATTCTGTATGGTATAAACAATTACTATTACGAAGCTTCTGACAGATTTACTAATGTATGGGCATTTTTTTACAACAATGCTGGTCATGCATATAACGTATTGGCTTCAAGTAATACGGGTGCCGAAGCTGCAATTCTATCCGAAATCAGTACGGGCGTTGGTTTTTCGAACTATACAGCACACTGCAGTTACGATGGTTGGGCTGACCCAAAAATTGCACGATCCGATATAGCTAGTTTCAATAATCAGAACAAGTATCCTTTTATGATTGGAAACTGCTGCCAGTCGTTCATGTTTAACCAGTCGGATGCATTTGGCGAAATGCTGCTTTACACTGCGAACGAAGGGGCTGTAGGTTATATCGGCGCTTCCGATTATTCCTACTGGAGCGAAGATGCATGGTGGGGAATGGGATTAACATCGCTCACTCTGAACACAACCAACTGGGCAAGTCATACCTATGCTAACACAGGGCTTGGTGCTTACGACGGATTATGGCACAATCATGGAGAAGCTTTTTCTGATTGGTATTTTTCGGGGCGCCAAATAGTTCACAAAGGGAATCTTGCGGTTTCGGCAAGTTCGTCTTCAATAAAACAATATTATTGGGAAATATACCACCTGGTTGGAGATCCATCTTTAATGCCATATAACACAGAGCCTGAAACACTAACTATCAGTTATGGTGGTTTGTCGGTTGGTTCTACCTCACTTACCGTAACAACCGAACCTTACACTTATGTGGCTATTTCTCAGAATGGGGTTTTATGGGATGCAGAGTGGTCGGGTAGCGGTACCAGTGTTACCCTGTCATTTTCTGCCATTGCCAATGCAAACCCAATCGACATTGTTGCCACAAAACAAGACAGAGCAGCCCACATTGCTACCATTACGCCTGTTTCGACCAATCCTCCGGTGGCTGATTTCTCCGGCACTCCCACCACCATTATGGAAGGGCAGAGTGTAGCCTTCACCGATTTGTCGCAATACGCTACCGGCTGGTCGTGGAACTTTGGCGACAGCCAGACTGCCACCACCCAGAATCCGGTACACACCTACTCTACAGCAGGTACTTACACTGTTAGCCTCACAGCAAACAACAACAACGGTTTCGACACCGAAACCAAAGTGAATTATATCACCGTTACCCCTTTCACTATCGTTCCAGTTGCCGGTTTTACTGCTGATGCTACCAGCACTTGCACAGGAGTTGTAAATTTCACCAATACTTCGGTTGATGCCAGTTCCTACCTCTGGGATTTCGGTGATGGGAATACTTCCACAGATGAAAACCCCACTCATGTGTACACTACGAGCGGCACATTTACGGTAACCCTGACTGCTTCAAACAGCTACAGCTCCGATACCGAAATTAAACCCAATTACATTACCGTGGCATTGCCCGCATCGCCAACCACTACCGGAGCATCGAATTGCGGCCCTGCCTCGCTCACGCTATCCGCTGCCGGTACGGGAACACTGCAATGGTACGATGCACCAACCGATGGCAACCTGATTACCACAGGCACAAGCTATACACAAAATTTTACGACAACCACAACGTATTATGTGCAATCGGTAATTGAACCTGAATCGCAAAACGGCGGCAAACCGGATAATTCCGGTACAGGGAATTATTTTGGTAATCCCGACGCCATTCATGGTTTATATTTTAATGCCTATACCGATTTCCTATTAAAATCGGTGAAAGTTTACGCCACGGGAACTAAAAACCGTGTTATTAATCTGAAAAATTCGGATAATGAAATTATTGCAACAAAGACAATCAATATTGCTAATGGAGAAAGTCGCATTACTCTTGATTTTAATGTTCAAGCGGGAAATAATTATCTGCTGGAAGGTGATGGTGACATTGATTTATATCGGAATGGTGGTACAACGGCTCCGACCTTACCCTATCCTTATGTTATAACCGATGTTTTAAGTATTCATAGTAATACCGCAGATGATAACAGATATTATTATTTCTTCTACGATTGGGAAGTTGTAGCCGGAGAGCCTTGTATCAGTTCCCGTGCTGAAGTTACAGCAAGCATTAACACCGTTCCCACAGCGGTAACTGTTAGCGGCGGAGGTACGTTCTGCGGCGGAACAGCTACATTAACTGCTACCGGCGGAACCGGCGGAACCATCTACTGGCAGGGAACAACCAGCAGTGGTACAAGCACTGCTACGGCCTCAAGTTCACAAACGGTTTCAACCAGCGGTACCTATTACTTCAGAGCACGCTCCTCGGCAGGATGCTGGGGACCGGAAGGAAGCGCAACCGTTACGATTAACGCCGTTCCCACAGCCGTTACCGTAAGCGGCGGAGGTACTTTCTGCGGCGGCACAGCTACACTAACCGCTACCGGCGGAACCGGCGGAACCATCTACTGGCAGGGAACCACCAGCGGTGGTACAAGCACTGCTACGGCCTCAAGTTCACAAACGGTTTCAACCAGCGGTACCTATTACTTCAGAGCACGCTCCTCGGCAGGATGCTGGGGACCGGAAGGAAGCGCAACCGTTACGATTAACGCCGTTCCCACAGCCGTTACCGTAAGCGGCGGAGGTACTTTCTGCGGCGGCACAGCTACACTAACCGCTACCGGCGGAACCGGCGGAACAATCTACTGGCAGGGAACCACCAGCGGTGGTACTAGTACTGCTACAGCTTCGAGTTCACAAACGGTTTCAACCAGCGGAACGTATTACTTCAGAGCACGTTCCTCGGCAGGATGCTGGGGACCGGAAGGAAGTGCCACGGTAGCTATTAATCCTGTACCAACAGCAGTGATTGTTAGTGGAGGTGGCACACAGTGCGGTGGCGTAGTTGACCTCATCGCAAGCGGTGGTTCTGGTGGAACGATTTACTGGCAGGGAACTACCAGCGGTGGCACCAGTACAGTAACTCCAACAACAGCACAATCAGTTACCGAATCGGGAACATATTACTTCAGAGCACGCTCCTCGGCAGGATGCTGGGGACCGGAAGGAAGCGCAACCGTTACCATTAATGCTGTTCCTACAGCCGTTACCGTTTCGGGTGGCGGAAATTATTGTGGAACAAATGCCACCCTTACCGCTACCGGCGGAACCGGCGGAACCATCTACTGGCAGGGAACAACCAGCGGTGGAACCAGCACAACCACGGCTTCTGCTTCGCAGACCGTAAGTGGCAGCGGAACCTATTATTTCAGGGCGCGTTCTGCTGAAGGATGCTGGGGACCGGAAGGAAGTGCCACTGTTTCGATTAACCCCGCAGTTACCCTGTCGTTGTCGATGACTCAGGAAAGTACTACCGGTGCATCGGATGGTACAGCCACAGCAACTGTCGGTGGTGGAACCGCTCCATTTTCGTACACATGGAGCCCTGCAGGATCAGGCGCATCGCTTACCGGATTAAGTGCAGGACAGTATTGTGTAACCGTTTACGACAATGCCGGTTGCAGCACTGCGGGCTGTATTACTGTTACAACAGCCAACCAACCCAACCCTCCTGTTGCACAGTTCACTTCAGGCACTGCTTTTGGTTGTGGAACCCTAACCATCCAGTTTACCGATCAGAGTACCAATAACCCCGATGAATGGCTATGGCAGTTTGGCGATGGAGCCACTTCCGATCTGCAAAATCCTGTTCATACCTACTCAAATCCGGGTCAATATACTGTGTCGTTAACCGTAGGCAACGACGATGGCGGCGACGAAGTAGTGATGAATGATTATATCACCGTTTGGGCTTTACCCACTGTTTCATTAAGTATGACTCAGGAAAGCAGCGAAGGAGCCGGAGACGGAACCATAACTGCCGAAGTTTCAGGCGGAACACCACCTTATTACTATGAATGGTCGGGACCGGGTTCAGGACCAATGATAACGGGGCTTACTGCCGGTGAATATTGCGTAACCGTGTACGATTACAATGCATGCTCTGCATCAGTATGTATCACCGTAACGGTGTCGTCGGGACAAAATGATCCTGTACCTGTTTTTGATACCGACAATGCTTTGGGATGTGCACCACTCAGCGTATCGTTCACCGATATGAGCACAAACACCCCCACATCGTGGCTATGGCAGTTTGGAGATGGCAGCAGTTCCGACCAGCAGAACCCTGAGCACATTTATGCAGGCGCTGGAGTGTATTCAGTAAGCCTTACCGTTACCAATGAATATGGTGAAAACACCCTTGTAATGAACGGACTGATCACTGTATATCCGGTTCCGTCATTATCGGTTACCGTGGCAAATGCCAGCGGACCTGATGTTGCCGACGGTTCTGCCACAGTAAGCATTGAAGGAGGCACTGCCCCATACACAATCTACTGGTCGAACAGTACTTCGGGTAATACTATGATTAATGTTCTCCCCGGCAATTATTCAGTAATGGTTGTCGATGACAACGGATGCGTTGCAACAACCCCGTTTGTGATAGGATGGAATGTTTCGGTTGAGCCGGTGGTAACTGCCGGAATGAAAATCTATCCCAATCCTACGGACACATATCTTGTTGTTGAAAACTCAGGTTTTGTCGCCGATGAGCTTGCCATTTCCGATGTTCTCGGTCAGGTTGTACTACACATAAAACCGGTATCGGGCACAACACGTATCGACGTTTCGAAACTCAGCCCGGGTGTATATTTTGTAAGTACTAAGAACAATGCAAAGAAATTTGTTCAGAAGTTTGTAGTGCGATAACCCGGAACTATTTTCCTAAAAGAGGCTGTTTCTAAGGAGGCAGCCTCTTTTGTTTGAAACCTGATAATTATTTATATTTGTATTCCTCTATATACTATCCAGGTAATGAGAAGAATTATTATTTTTATTATTGGAATTGCTTTTATTGCAAGTTCATGCACCAAACAGCCTGTTGCAAGTTTCACCAATGATAAAGACACTTACTATGCAGGCGATAACAAATAGATATCTGATGTTTAATCCTTTTTCGAATGCAGTATAAGCATATCACATTAAAGTAAAAAATAAATTCATTATACTATTGATTTTAACTACTTTTATGCAGAATTATAAACTATAAGCATTATGCTAGGTAAAATACATATTTTTGTTGTTACGGTATTACTTACTGTAATTTCAATAAATAGCTTGCATGCCCAAAAGAAAGAAGTATTAATAATTCACTCCTATCACCAAGGCCTTGAATGGACCGATGATGTTACTAAGGCATTAGAAAATGTATTTTTACCTTTAAAGGATCAGTATGAGTTGCATTTTGAATATATGGATTCAAAAAGATACGATGATAAATTATTCCTTGATCTTGCCACAATTTACAGCAGAAAATATAAATCAAGAAATATATCAGCAGTGATCATTTCGGATAACGCAGCGCTTGATTTCATTAAAGAATATCGTAGTATCATCGCCCCAAAAGCACCCATTATATTCTGCGGAATTAATGATTATTCACCGGCAATGATTGAAGGTGTGGAAAATATTACCGGAATTACCGAAAGTTCTGATTATGCCGCAAACATAGAGTTGATGATTGAATTGCATCCCAATTTAAAGAAAATAATAGTTGTAAATGACAATAAAACCCTTACTTCTAAATTACATAAAAAACTCTTTTCAGCAGCTGCAGAACCCTATACAGCAAAAGTGAATTTTGAGTATTGGGAAGACTTGTCTATTGAAGAAATTGAAGAAGGTGCTTCAAAATTGAAGGGGAATGTTGCAATATTTCTTATAAATTTTCATCTTGATAAAAATGAACGCTATATTGACTATAGCGAAATAGCAAACAAAACATCAAAGTTTAACAATGTTCCTGTATATGGTCCTTTCACCTTTTTTCTAGGCAAGGGTATTGTTGGTGGAATGTTAACCAGTGGTAGCCTTCAAGGGGAGGCAGCAGCCCAACTCACAATAAGGATTATGAATGGCGAAAAAGCCTCTGATATTCCTGTAATCACTTCAAATACAAACCAGTATATGTTTGATTACAACAAACTGAAAGTTTTTAACATCAACATCAATCAATTGCCAAAAGAAAGAGTTATCATTAATTACGAGGAAACCGGAGACCAATTTGCCCTGAATCGTAAAGATTATGCAATATTCTTTGCAACTGACAACTATGATGATCAGTCAAAGTGGTCAAATCTGAAAAACCCCATCAAAGACGCTACTGCCATAGCAACAATTCTTCACGATAAGTACGGTTTTGATACGGTGATCATTAGAAATCCAACGCTGTTGCAAATCGAAGAAAATATGAAAAGGCTATGTCAGATCAACTTTTCGGATAATGATCAAATGTTTATGTTCTTTTCGGGTCATGGCTATTTCTATGACGATACAAAAGAAGGGTTCATTGTTTCGAAGGACTCCAAAGAAGACTACACAACAACCTATTTCCCTTACTCAAGGCTAAGAGACATGCTTACGAAACAGCCATGCAAACATATATTTCTTGTGCTTGATGTATGTTACAGTGGAACATTTTTCAACACGATTGCCTCCTCAAAAGGAGAAAATGAAGCTGCATCAAAAGGGGTCAAGTTCGGTGATTCAGACTCCAATACTGCCAGTTATATAGCTTCTTCAAAATATATAACTCGTATGGTTATGACGTCAAGCGGAAAGGAAACCGTTTCCGATGGTATTGTTCATTCGCCTTTTGCCACTGAATTACTTAGAATATTAAGAACATCAAATCAATCTATTTTAACAGCGTATGATCTTATGCAAGCTGTTCAAAATGTACCTCCTTTCCCCAAAATTGGGGCTTTCGAAGGGAATGAACCAGGAAGCAATTTTTATTTCATCATGAAATAACTTTATGCTCCTTTTTTTAACCATCTGAGTCACTTAACGAGGACTCGGATGGGGATGGCTTTCAATAACACTGAATAGATATCGTTTAACCCAAATTACGCAATAGGAACTAAAAACACTTTCGCGATTATCATACAACTCTTGCGCTCAAATGGTATCATTGAATTTTACAGTGAAAATTCTCTAATACTACGCATTAGAAAAATCACGAGCTTATTTGTTGATAATCAATAAAATATATTTGTTAAATTCCCTATTGCTGATTTTGGGTTTAAGGATTACTCGCTGCGCTCGTGATCCCGTAAGGGTGGAGATTCAACCATCTGAAAAAACCTGCTTTGCAGGTTTGGTTTTTATTGTTTTAGCGATTGCAAATAAATTTGCATCGCTAACCAATAAAAAATGACCCTAACGTGTCATTTCCAGATGATTGCGGAGAGGGGGGGGAAGTTAACACCTTCTGTAATCCCTCTGCTGCAAGTATTTTAAGTTAGCCAAATGGCGTGGACACCTATTGGACACTTTTAAAAAGAACGATTTTTTACCCACAATTACATCAAATTGCAGTACTTAATAATCACCTTACAAATATACAAATAATGGAAATACGGTGCAAGTTGATGCAAGAGAATTTTTAAATTATTTTTTCTTCTTTGATTTGAAAATTGAATAAGCTAAGATTCGAGAAATAAATTTACAGTGTACTTAAGAAAATTTTGTACAGTGTTAATAAATTTTTCATCCTGATTATCAGGCTCTTAATTTTTTTTGATTTATATATCATTGATATTCATTGGTTTATGATTTATTAACATATATAGGTTATCGAAGCAAGTGAGCGTAAATTTGAGAAATTGAGTGCAGAGAGTTATAAAAGTGTGTATGTTATGAGTGTGCAGCCTTTCAACAAATTGGATGTTTCGGTTTTTACTGAAATTTTACGAAAAGATTACTTTCTTGGAGACAAACTGGATGATAACGAAGATAATTTTTTAAGTTGTATTCAAGATATTCATTCCATAGAAATCAATATCCCAGGTATTGAAGTCAATAAACGGCTCGCCGAAGCCAAGATTAATTTTGCAGAATATGGATATCGGTACAAAGCTGATGCAGTTATAGAGTACAAAAAGGACTTGATAAATGATTGTACAGTAATGGTACTTCGCCCTAAAAAAGTTTACGAGCTAAAAGATTCTGTAAAAATGCCAAGTCCGATATGTGAGATAAGTTCGGCATTTAAAGCATTGCTGGGTGATGCTTTTGAACGCTTAAAAATAAAAGCGGAAAACATATTGAAATCTTGTGAGGATGATAAAAATATAATTCATTATGCCAATAAGAATATTCAGTTGGCGCAACGAAACTGTTATGAGGCAAAGGAATTACTGAAAAAATATCAGCATGATGGAAAGAGTTTTGAGATTTATATGGCATATATGCAATGCCAATTTCTGTTGAATGTGTGTTTCTTCTTGCAAAACATGTTCAGTAATTACTATGATCTGAAGCGATTGAATAAAGAAAAGCTTCGAATGGAAATGATCGAAATACTTGACGTAAGTAAATTGATGAAAAAGCCGGAAGTTGAAACAATTCAGGTAGTTGAAGAATCTCTAGCATCGTACAAAAAGGAAAAGTTGAAGTTAATCGGACAGGTAAATGTATTGTTGACGCTAGTTTATGATTTGATGCACAAACAAACTTCCGATAATAAGCAATTCATCGAAGGAACCACAAAACAATGGATAGAACTTATTGCAGATAATTTCGTTGACAAAAATGGGGAGCCATTGAGCAAATCTACTATTGAAACCTGTCTTCGGGAAAACAGAGAAGATAAACGAGCCGCGAAAAGCAAGAGAATTGATATTGAAGCTTATTTCAACGAGAAGTAAAAAGGTACAAAAAAAGTCCAGAAAAACGTTTGGACTTTTTCAAAAATGGGCTGGACTTTTTCAAAATCAGTGTGGACTCTTTGGACTTTTTTTCGGGGCATCTGAATATCAACCACTTAAAAATTGTTTAAAAAAAGACTAAAAAAAAGACCTTTTGGACTTTTTTGATGGTATATAATTGCAAAGGTTTTTGTTGCAACAAGATCAATTATGTATCCGGTTAGGCCGATCCGGTGGACTATTGTATAACTTATAAAACCTTTTGACATGAACGTAATAACTTTTGAAACGGAAGCATACGCCCAAATATGGGATGCCATAAAAAACATTGAAAAAAAAATCAACGATTTGCATAAATCAGCATTTACGCCGGTAAGTGAAAGATGGATGGACAATCAGGAAGTTGCCGTCTTAATGAAGATAAGCAAGAGAACCTTACAAACCCTACGTGATGAGAAGAAACTACCATATACGCGGATTGGTAAAAAGTTCTATTACAAAGCTGTAGATGTAGAAAAGTTCTTGACAAGCAATTACAATAAAGTGATTAACTTCTAACCTCCTACCCTATGACACCACTAAGCATATTCGAAAACTTCAA
>ENA-UPTA01000600-UPTA01000600.1-activated-sludge-metagenome-genome-assembly--contig:-NODE-600-length-42014-cov-6.652709_pt1 | contig 42014 bp, 31 predicted proteins | sample MGYA00238184_ERZ773361 | MGnify/ENA primary metagenome ERZ773361 (study PRJEB29100, sample SAMN05720205) | activated sludge metagenome | isolation source: anaerobic digester from wastewater... | reverse complement strand
GATGATTACGACTGGGCAGTATATAACCTTACGAATAATGAGTGCGCTACTATTGCTTCGAATCCTTCATCGGTGCAGGTTAGTTGTAATTATACTGCCACAGCGGGGAATACAGGTCCCAATGGAGGAAGTACCAACACCTGTATTGGTGCCAGCGGTACTCCCTACAATGCTGCCTTGAATGTTACTGCCGGGCAAACCTATGTAGTGAATGTGAGCAATTTTTCATCTACCCAAAACGGATACTCTATTACTTTTGGGGGGAGTGCGCAGATACTCGATAACAGCGACCCGTTTCTTACAGGTATAGTGTATGCCCCGGTTTGCGGACAGAATAATATTACCGTTCAGTTCTCCGAAAATGTAACCTGCCTGTCGATTTCCCCATCCGATTTCTTTGTTACCGGACCAGGGGGAACCTATACAATCAGCGATGTAGTTAGTTCAATTTGTGCTGCAAATGGCTCATATGATGATACCTATACTCTTATGTTGTCAGACCCTCTTTCCGATGGCGGAACCTATACCGTAGGATTAACAAGTACCAATGGTATTAATGATATATGTTATAATCAGGCCGTGAATAATGGTAATTTTACTTTTAGTTTTACAGGCCTTACCGCTTCTGGATCGGTTACCCATAATGTAACATGCTATGGAGGAACCGATGGTGCAGCAACTGTAACTTCTGTGAGCGGCGGAACACCTCCTTACGATTACACATGGTCGAATGGTGCAACAACACAATCTGTTGCCAATTTACCGGGTGGTGTAGCTTACGTTACGGTGAGCGATTTCTACGATTGCCAGGAAGTGCTCACTTTTAATATTACGCAACCTTCTCAGATTATTGTTGAAGCGGGTACAAGCCAGCCTGTTTGTCCGGGCAACGGTATTACTCTCGGGGGATCACCAACCATAACGAATGGGGTCCCACCACTTACGTATGGGTGGTCGCCCACAACCGGACTAAACAACCCCGCCTCACTGAACCCCGTTGCCACACCATCAGCAACTACCACCTATACCATAACAGTGCAGGATAATACGGGTTGCACTGCTTCCGATAATGTAACAATAACCCTTTACCCTGCAGCTACCGTGAATCTTGGTCCCGATGTGCAGGTTTGCTCCTCAGCTTTGCCGTATACCATCGACGCCGGTGCAGGCTATACTAACTACGACTGGAGCGTTAACGCCTATGACGGCAGCCAGACTATGCCGGTTTCTGCATCCGGGAATTATTCTGTTACGGTGACGAATTCAAATGGATGCACTGCGACTGATAATATTAATGTTACTGTGGTTTCTAATCCGGTGGTAAATTTGGGTATTGACCAGACGGTATGTTCCGAAGACCTTCCGTTTACCTTGAATGCAGGTCCGGGATTTGCTGTTTACGATTGGAATATTGATGCCTACGACGGAAGTCAGACAATGCCGGTTAACACCACCGGCAGCTATTCCGTAACAGTATCCGATGGTAGCGGATGTACTGGTTCCGACCAAATATCAATTACTGTTGACCCACTCATGAATATTACACTGGTTTCGGTAAACCCTTTGTGTTTTGGAACTGCTACCGGCTCAATAACTGCTAATGTTACAGGAGGTACTCCGGCATATCAGTATTACTGGAGCAACGGGCAAACCACTCCTTCAATCAGCGGATTAAGTGCAGGGGTTACTTATGCTGTTACGGTTACCGATAACATTGGCTGCTCCGTAACTGCATCAGCAGTATTGACTTCACCACCGCAGCTTGTTGCAACTGTAACTACACAACCTACTGAATGCGGCCAGGCAATTGGTAGTGCTACGGTTTCTGCATCAGGAGGAGCTGGAGGTTATACCTATTTATGGAACACTTCCGGAAATTCAGATCAAATTATTAACCTGATTCCAGGAACCTATTCTTGCACTGTAACTGATGCAAACGGATGCTCTGTGGTTGATTCTGAGGTTGTTGGAATATACGGCTCAGGCGATGTTGTAATCACTCTGTTGCAACCTGTGCTGTGTAATGGCTTTACCACAGGAGTACTGCAAGGGGAAATGACTGACGGAACGGCTCCATTCCAGTATAGCTGGCTTGGACTACCACAACATACTGCGGTGGTAAATAATTTACCGGCAGGCAACTACAATATAACCATTACCGATACTTACGGATGTACAGGTACAGCAAGTTATACAATTACCGAACCCCCTGCAATAGCAGCAACATCCGAAATTGTTGATGTGCTTTGTCGTGGAGGTAATAATGGGGCAATTACGCTTACCGTTACGGGTGGAGTGTCGCCATACGTATTTCAGTGGTCAGGGGGGCAGACTTCAAGCCATATATCCGGACTCACAGCAGCTTCTTACAGTGTTGTAATTACTGATATGAATAATTGCACTTATCAGGGCTTCTACACTATAGAACAACCTGAGAAAGAAATGGATCTTACGCTACTAACTCAGGATGTGATTTGCTATAATCAGAACACAGGAGCTGCAATAGCCAATGGAGACGGGGGAACCCCTCCTTATGTGGTTATTTGGTTTTCGGGCGGTGTGGCAGTTGGAAACGGATCAGAAATAAACTCCTTACCTGCAGGTACTTATGAGGTTCTTGTGCGCGATGCCAATAATTGCGAAGCGAGAAGATTTTTTACCATAACTGAGCCTGCGGAAATCAGCCTTGAGTATAGTGTTACAGCGGCTACCTGCATGGGTAACGATGACGGACAAGCTCTCATTTCGGTTATTGGCGGTACACAACCCTATTCTTTCGAATGGAATACAGGAGATATGCTTCCTTTACTGGAAGATGCCACAGCCGGACAGTATGTTGTTTCTGTTACCGATGCCAATGAATGTACAAAAATGCTGAATATCTATATTCCTGAATCAAACGACCTCTGTCTGAGAATACCAAATGCATTCACTCCCAATGATGACGGCATCAACGATACCTGGGTAATTGATTATATCGATAAGTACCCCCTTGCACAGGTTTATGTTTTCAACCGCTGGGGGCAGAAAATGTATGACAAGGGTAATAATCAGGGCCCCTGGGATGGGAAACTGGAAGGCAAGAAAGTTCCTACCGGATCATATACTTACATTGTAGATTTACGCAACGGAATGGAGCCTTTTACAGGAGTTGTTGTAGTGGTGCATTAATTGCCAGCGTGTTCTCATACGCCTTGTTTAAAACGATTTTAAATTAGTAAAATCGCGTACTTTTCATTTAAAAACATATATTATTACTTGGAAATAATTTTACCTTTGACATCTTAAAATTTTGATGTTAGTGGCAAAAGCCGGAAGCATAGAGCATAGCGGAGTTGTTCATGAAATATCGGAAGGAACAATCAAGGTAAAAATACTTGTTTCTTCAGCTTGTTCGTCTTGCAGAGCCAATACAATGTGTGGTTCAAGTTCCGGTGAAAAGATAATAGAGATCAATCAGTTCGATGAACCTTACTCAATTGGTGAGGAAGTAATGCTTCGCATGCACGAGTCACTGGGTTTTAAAGCCATTGTATGGGGATATCTGTTGCCTTTTGTACTAGTAATGATTTGTTTAATCGGGTTGCTTCTGATTACAGGAAATGAAGCACTTTCCGGAATTATTTCACTGATTGTTCTGGTGCCATATTATTTAGTAATATTTCTGTTGAGAGATCGGTTTAAAAGAGTTTTTCGTTTTGAAATTAGTAAGATTATAAATTGATTTGTTATGAATCTGATTTTGTTTACTGTTATCACCCTATTGGTTCTAAGTGCATTTCTGGCAATAATTCTATATTTGGTTGCCCAGAAATTTAAAGTTGTTGAAGACCCGAGGATTGATGAAGTTGAAGCATGCCTTCCGGGCGCTAATTGCGGTGGTTGTGGTTCTCCAGGATGCCGAGGTTTTGCTGAAGCTTGTGTGAAAGCTGATTCCCTTGGGTCGTTGTTTTGCCCTGCCGGAGGCAATGCAGCCATGGCAAAAATTGCTCAGGTGCTCGGGCAAGTAGCTGTTGAAAAAGATCCTATGGTTGCTGTTGTTCGTTGTGCAGGTAGTTTTGAACACAGGCCGAAAACCAATACATACGACAGCGTTAAATCATGTGCTGTTGCTTCTATGCTCTATAGCGGTGACACAGGATGCCCAAACGGTTGCCTTGGTTTGGGCGATTGTGTGGCTGTATGCTCATTCGATGCTATTTATATCGATAAAAATACAGGACTGCCGGTTGTATCCGACCAGAAATGTACTGCATGTGGTGCTTGTGTGAAGGCTTGTCCGAAAAATATAATAGAACTGCGTCTTAAAGGGAAAAAAGACCGGAGGATATTTGTATCATGCATTAACACTGAAAAGGGGGGTGTTGCTAAAAAAAGCTGCACCGTAGCCTGCATTGGTTGTGGAATCTGTATGAAAAACTGTGCTTACGACGCTATTAAAATTGAAAACAATCTTGCATATATCGATTTTGAGAAATGTAAATTGTGTCGAAAATGCGTTGAAGTATGTCCGACTAACGCAATTCATGAACTGAATTTCCCACCCCGGAAACAAAAAGCGGAAGAAAACGCAATATCAGGGGAAACGGTAAACAATTAATAACTAACTCTTAAACGTAAGGAGGTAACGTGTTAAAGACTTTTCCAAAAGGCGGTGTGCATCCGGCAGAAAATAAGTTGTCAGAAGGGAAAAATATTATTAAACTTGAAATTCCAAAACTGGTTAATATCCCTGTTTCGCAACATCTTGGTGCTCCTGCACAAACATTGGTCAATAAAGGTGATACCGTAAAGGCGGGTCAGATTATTGCCAAACCCGGTGGCTTTGTTTCAACAAATATTCATGCTTCTGTATCAGGTATCGTGACCAAAGTCGATAAGGTTCTTGATAGTTCGGGATACAAACAAACTTGTATCACTATTGAGACATCAGGTGACGAATGGGTTGAGGGTGTTGATCTGAGCGATACCTTAATCAGAGATATTAAACTCACCGATACGGAGATTCGTAACAAGCTTCTCGAAAGCGGAATTGTTGGTATGGGTGGAGCAGGTTTTCCAACCCATGTTAAGTTAACCGTGCCACAGGGAAAACAGGCAAATTATCTGATTATCAATGCTGTTGAATGTGAGCCTTACCTTACTTCCGACCATCAGCTTATGATGGAAAAAGCAGAAGAAATTCTTGTAGGCGCTTTGATAATGAAAAAAGCCATTGGAGCAGAAAAAGTAATTTTCGGTATCGAAAACAATAAACCTAATGCAATACAGCATCTTAAAAAACTAGCTTCAAGCTATACTGATATTGAAATTCAGGGTTTGAAAGTAAAATATCCACAGGGAGGTGAGAAACAACTTATAAGGGCGCTGGTTAAACGTGAAGTTCCTTCAGGAGGATTGCCTATCGACGTGGGCTGCGTAGTGCAAAATGTTGGAACCGCCTTTGCAGTATACGAAGCCATACAAAAGAACAAACCTTTGGTAGAACGTGTTGTTTCTGTAACCGGGAAATCGGTAATGAATCCGATAAATGTCAAAGCCCGGATTGGTACTCCGGTTGATATGTTAATTGAAGCCGCAGGTGGCTTACCCGACGATACAGCCAAAGTAGTTAACGGTGGCCCGATGATGGGTAAAGCGCTTAGCGACACTTCTGTCCCTGTAACCAAGACAACCTCAGGGATATTGATATTAAACGATAAATCGGCAAAGCGTCCTGCAGAATTCAGTTGTATCCGTTGTGCCCGATGCACTCATGTCTGCCCTATGGGTTTGGAACCCTATCTCATTAAAAATATGGTGCTGATTTCGAAATGGGAAGAATTACAGGCTGAGAGAGTGCTCGATTGCATGGAGTGCGGATCATGTAGTTTTACCTGCCCCGCAGGTATTCCGTTGCTCGATTATATCAGATTGGGAAAATCGAATTTGAATAAAATATTAAGATCAAGAAAATCATAGAACTATGGGTATTAACAGATTGACAGTTTCGATGTCGCCACATGATCATGGTAACGATACCGTGAAAAAAATCATGTTTGGCGTTGTACTAGCTATGCTGCCCGCTTTACTGGTATCGGTGTATTATTTCGGGTTCGATGCTATTCGTGTAAACCTGATTGCTATAGCTTCATGTATCGCAGTAGAGTGGATTGTAAATAAGCTGTTCTTTAAACGCAGAAGCACAATATCCGACGGTTCGGCTATAGTTACCGGTATGCTTTTAGCCTTTAATGTCCCTTCGAATCTCCCGTGGTGGATTATTGTAGTTGGAAGTGTAGTTGCCATAGGAATAGCGAAGATGACTTTTGGCGGACTGGGGAATAACCCCTTCAATCCGGCACTGGTAGGTCGGGTTTTTATGCTGATATCTTTTCCGGTGCAGATGACCAGCTGGCCAAAAATTTCGGTGTTGAATTTTGCAATGACCGACGCCCAGACAGGAGCTACGCCACTAGCCATTGTAAAGGAAGGAATTAAAAACGGACAAAGTTTTTCATCCATTATGGACACTATGCCTGTTTCATATACCGATATGTTTATGGGGCAAATGGGTGGATCTCTTGGAGAAGTATCGGCACTGGCTTTACTTTTGGGGGGAATATTCTTGTTACTTCGAAAAATTATAAGTTGGCATATTCCAGTTGCAATGCTAGGCAGCATTGCGCTGTTTACCGGTGTACTGCACCTTATTAACCCTTCGGAATATGCTGACCCACTATTCCATTTATTAACGGGAGGCGTAATGCTTGGAGCAATTTTTATGGCAACCGATATGGTAACTTCTCCTATGTCGGTAAAAGGTATGCTGATATTTGGTATTGGAATAGGAATACTAACTGTTATCATCAGGGTCTGGGGTGCGTATCCCGAAGGCGTTTCGTTTGCCATACTGATAATGAATGCATTTGTCCCTCTTATCAATAAAGGGTTTAAACCCAAGCGTTTTGGTGAAATTATTAAAAAGTAGAAGCCATGGCTAAGAAAGAAAGTTCATTTAAAAACATGGTGCTTACACTGTCGCTGATTGCAAGTGTGGCCGCTGTAGCATTGGGTTTCGTTTATAAATATACGGTTGACCCAATTGCTCAGGTAAAAAAAGAAGAGCTCAAAAAAAGTATTAACCTGGTTGTCCCCGGAGCTGATAAAGGAAAAATTGTTGAGGTCGCTGTAAAACCCGATGACGGTGTCGATAGCTTGTATTTTTATGAGGTAAATATTGGCGACAAGCGCATTGCTACAGCTGTGAAATCATACACCGACAATGGTTTTAGCGGAAGGTTTACTATTATGGTTGGTTTCGATACTGCGGGTAACATTATCGACAATAATGTGCTTGAGCACAAAGAGACACCTGGCCTTGGCGATAAAACAAGCAAAAGTAAATCGACATGGAATGAGCAGTTTAAAGGTAAAAACCCGGGAGTTTTTAAACTAAAAGTTAAAAAAGACGGTGGTGATGTAGATGCAATTACTGCTGCCACCATATCGTCGAGAGCGTATTGCGACGCCTTGCAACGTGCTTTCAATGCATACCAAAAGCATTATAACCTTAACCCCAATGCAGCACAAGGGGAACAAAATAATGGAGGGAATAACCAATGAGTCAGCTTAAAAATTTTACTAAGGGATTTCTTAAAGAAAATCCCATACTCGTACTGGTGTTGGGAACATGCCCTACACTGGCAACAACTTCGTCAGCCTTCAACGGGTTAGGTATGGGTATTGCCACAACTTTTGTACTGATTGGTTCGAATGTGGTGATATCACTACTTGCCAAGATGATTCCCGATAAGGTTAGAATCCCGTCTTACATTGTTGTAATTGCAACTTTTGTTACCATCGTCGATTTGGTAATGCAGGCTTTTGTGCCGGCACTATATGCTACACTCGGAATATTTATACCTCTTATTGTGGTAAACTGTATTGTGCTAGGAAGAGCGGAAGCATATGCCAATAAAAACAATGTTATTTCCTCTTTGATTGACGGTGCAGGAATGGGCCTCGGCTTTACTTTGGCACTAGGAGTTTTAGGTGCAATCCGTGAATTTTTGGGTTCAGGAGCGGTATTCGGATTCAAATTGTTTTCTGGCGATGGTGCTTTGGTGTTTGTGCTTGCCCCGGGTGCTTTCATTGCTTTAGGGTATTTAATTGCATTGGTAAACAGAATAAATAAAGCTAAAAACTAAAAGCTATGGAATATATACTTATAATAATATCGGCAATTTTCGTCAATAACGTTGTTCTTGCTCAATTCCTTGGAATCTGTCCTTTCCTTGGTGTATCGAATAAGGTGAACACGGCAATGGGCATGGCTGGAGCAGTTGTTTTTGTGATTGTGCTCGCTACCATAATGACTTATCTGGTTCAGGTTTTCGTGTTGAAACCTCTGGGTATTGAATATCTGCAGACAATTTCATTTATACTTGTTATTGCTGCACTTGTTCAGATGGTTGAGATTATACTTAAAAAAATTAGCCAGCCTTTGTATCAGGCACTTGGTATATTTCTGCCATTAATTACCACCAATTGTGCTGTACTAGGGGTAGCATTACTCGTAATTAAGAAAGACTACAATCTTCTTGAAGGTGTAGTTTATGGTGCGGCAACAGCCATCGGATTTGGATTGGCTTTGGTAATTCTTGCAGGTATACGCGAACATATGGATTTGTTGAGTATTCCCAAAGGAATGAGAGGTGTTCCCATTTCGTTGATAGTAGCCGGAATTCTGGCACTTGCATTTATGGGTTTTGCAGGAATTGTATAATTGGATAAGACAACTGGATAAAAAAAACGCAGCAATGCGTTTTTTTGTTTTCTCTTACCTGATTGCATTTATAAATCATTTACTTTGCTTTAAATAATTAAGTATTATGGACGACAGGTTATCGGAGTTTAAGCGCCTGCTTGATATAATGGATGAATTGCGTGCAAAGTGTCCCTGGGATAAAGAACAAACCAATGAGAGCCTCAGGACGCTTACCATCGAAGAAGTATATGAACTTGCCGATGCGGTTCACACAAATAAACCTACTGAAATAAAAAAGGAGCTGGGTGATATATTGCTTCACATCGTTTTTTATTCAAAATTAGGAGAGGAGCAGGGCGAATTTACTATTACAGATGTGTTGAAATCGATTAACGAAAAATTAATTTACAGGCATCCTCATATTTTTGGAGATGTTTCAGTGGCCGATGCCCGTGAAGTGGAGAAGAACTGGGAAAGACTAAAACTGAAGGAAGGCAAAAAAAAGACTGTACTCGGTGGCATCCCCAAAGGATTGCCTGCAATGATTAAAGCGTATCGTATGCAGGATAAAGCCAGAGGGGTTGGCTTCGATTGGGAAAAAAAAGAGCATGTTTGGGATAAAGTACATGAAGAGCTTAAAGAATTGCAGGCTGAAATGGAGAAAAGCGACGTAGACAATATGGAGAAAGAATTCGGCGATTTGTTTTTTGCTTTGATTAATGCAGCGAGGCTATATGGAATAAATCCTGAAAATGCTCTTGAAAAAACCAATACCAAATTTTTTAACCGCTTCAATTACCTCGAGGAACAAACCATACAGCAAGGCAAAGAGCTAAAAAAAATGAAACTTGAAGAAATGGATAAATTCTGGGAAGAAGCAAAGAATAAAGGCTTGTAAGTGTACTGTAATAATTACATAACAGTATTAATTGCAGAAATGCCTATTTACACAATGTGGTTGTTTGGGCTTTTTTCTTTCATGTGTGTTTTCCAAGTCCTGACCTATCTTTTGTTATTCAGGAAAAGCACTTGTAATAAAACAACTGTTCCCGGAATGGCCGTGCCGGTATCAGTGGTTATTGCAGCCCGCAACGAAAGTGAAAATCTGAGGCTGTTGATTCCTGCCTTACTGAATCAGAAATATCCAGATTTCGAAATCGTGGTGATTGACGACCGCTCGGAAGATGATAGCTATGAGATTATCAGGGAATATATGCATAAGTCCGATAAAATAATTTGTGTGAGAATTGATGCAGAGAGTTCTGAGCTTCGTGGTAAGAAAAATGCCCTTACTGCCGGAATTATACGGGCTAAAAATAATTTGCTTCTTTTTATAGATGCCGATTGCTTGCCTGTTACTGATATGTGGATTTCCTGTATGGTTTCAGGATTAAAACCTGAATGTGAAATTGTGCTCGGATATAGTGGCTTCTATTCCGATAAAAGTTTTCTGAATGAAGTAATACGCTACGATACGGTTTTTATTGGGATGCAATATTCTTCTTTTGCGTGTGCCGGTTTGCCATATATGGGCGTTGGCAGAAATCTGCTCTATACCAAAAGTCTATGGCAAATGAACAATGGTTTTACCAGTCACGCTGATTTGATATCGGGAGATGATGATTTATTTGTTCAGCAGGTGGCGAACAGAGTGAATACTGCTGTAAGAATTCAAGCCGATGCTACAACGCGTTCGAAAGCTGCCCAGAGCTTCATTGGCTGGTGTCGCCAAAAATCAAGGCATTTTTCAACAGCAGGCAGATACCCCATTACAGTTGGCTTATTTCTGGTATCTGAGCCTGTAACAAGAATTTTATACTGGCTCAGTTTTCTAACCTTACTTTTTACTTTGCCGGATATTTTAAAGATTCTTTTAATATCAATGTGGATTTTCAGGGAAATGGTAACTATTAAAATAACCTGTTCTTTTTGTAAAATAACCGGAGAACCGTGTAGTTGGGTTAAAATTCCTTTTTACAATTTAATTTTACCATTTATTTATATATTTTTATGGGCATTTAATAAATCGCAGAAAGGCAATTATCACTGGAAATGAACGAACATTTTTCGCAAAAAGCACAGGAAGACATTGTTCTGATTAACTCAGCACTTAATGGAGATGGTTCGGCCTATACAAAGCTGTTAAACAAATACTTCGATTCAATTTATTACATGTTGCTGCGTAAGGTGAATAGTGTTGTTGAAGCGGAGGACCTTGCTATGGAAACATTTGGCAAAGCTTTCAATAACCTGGTGCAATACACTCCTGAATTTGCTTTCAGCACATGGCTTTTCAGAATTGCCAACAACAATTGTATCGATTATTTACGTAAAAAACGGGCAAAAACTTTTCCGATTGATACCAGCGTTGAGAGCTCCGATTCCGATAATATGCCACCCATACTGGCAAACAGCCCCAACCCGGAGGAAAGCATTATTAAGGAGCAAAAGGCATTGTTTCTGCTGGAACTGATAAAGAAACTAAAACCGCGATACGCAAAACTCATTGAATTGCGTTATTATCAGGAGCTTTCTTACGAAGAAATAGGGAAAGAACTTGATTTACCCATAGGCACCGTTAAAGCTCAGTTGTTCAGAGCCAGGGAGCTTCTATATCCTCTCATCAAGTTCAAAGCCGAAAACATCTGATGAATCTCATATCTGTTTATTTCCCTGAATTACAGCACGACCGTCTTGTTTTGCTGGAGAAGTATGCGAAACTGCTCATCGAGTGGAATGCTAAAATTAATGTGATTTCAAGAAAAGATATCGACTCAATCGAAGAGCGCCACATTTTACATTCCCTATCGTTGGTTAAATTATTCAGTTTTTCAGCATCTTCACAGATTGCAGATGTTGGATCAGGCGGGGGATTCCCGGGTATACCCATTGCCATTTTCTGCCCCCAAATTCAGGTTAGCCTGATTGAAAGTATCCGCAAAAAGGCGAATGTCTTGTGCGACATGGTAAATGCATTGGGGTTAACAAATGTTACCGTTGAAAATGTGAGGACTGAGGACATAAGCAAAAAATATGATTTTGTTATAGGGCGTGCTGTTGCAGCCTTTCCTGATTTTTACAACATAGTGAAACATCTTGTGTCGTTAAAAAGCAGAAATGAATTTGCAAACGGCATTCTGTATTTAAAGGGTGGAGATTTCTCCGGCGAGCTCTCTGGATTCAGCAGAGCCAAAATATTCTCGATTCAAACAGTGTTCTCGGAAAGCTATTTCGAAACAAAAAAGCTTATATATTTACCTTTCAGTCGCTGATTTTATAACAGAAATAAGAAAAAATCAAAATTTTCAACAATCGTTTGCATTAGTAAAATTAAGTTTTATATTTGCAGTCCGAAATAAATACTTATAAAATATTACGTGATGAAAAGGACATTTCAACCCTCGCAACGAAAGAGAAGAAATAAACACGGTTTTCGTGAAAGAATGGCAACGGGAGATGGCCGTAAAGTGTTAGCACGCCGTAGGGCAAAAGGAAGAAAAAAACTTACAGTATCCGATGAAGGTCGGCCCAAAATGTAATAAGAAATATTTGTACTTGATTGCAAAAAGCTGCTGTAAAGGCAGCTTTTTTATTTAAAATAAAAATATAAAATGTCTTGCATTAATAAGAATAAATGTGTATTTTCGCAATACAACCAAAATAAATTCAGTATGAAAAAAATTCTTTTAATTATCACTTGCGCCATTAGTGTTGGATATATGGTACAAGCGCAGGAAATCGACATGGTTTCCAAAAGGGGAGTTCCAATACTTCCTGAACAAGGCGATATTGCTCTGGGTATTGATGCACTTCCGGTGTTTAAATATCTTGGAAATATGTTTAACGCCAGTATAAACAATACCATTGCATGGAATTTTGTTGGTGATTTGGGAAGCACCAATAATATTTATCTGCAATACTACCTCGAAGATAATGCCTCCGTTAGGCTTGCCGTTAGGCTTGGAACGCAGAATCTTGTCAATCAGGAATTCGCAGTAAAAGATCTTCAGGTTCCGGACCCGAATATCCTTGTTACCGATAAAATGCTGGTTAGCAACACAAACCTGAATATCGGCGGATCCTATCAAATGCATCGCGGTAAAGGCCGTGTACAGGGATATTATGGCGCAGGACTAATGTTCGTTTGGCAACAGTCGGCACAACATTATACCTATGGTAACCCGATTACAACCGAATTCAACGACCCGAACACAACCGATTTTGGAACTAACCTCACAGGTACAGGCCGAATACTGGATGTTTACAATGTGAAACGTCTTGGAGTAGTTGCCCATGCATTTGTTGGCGTTGAGTATTTCTTTGCTCCAAAATTGTCGATTGGCGGTGAATTTGGCTATGGACTGCTTGCAATCCGTACTGTCGGAGGAAGTATTACCGAAGAACGTTGGACTGGAACAGCTATCGAAAGGCAGACAACCGACATTGCTAATGATGGTATCTTAACCCTCGATAATCATAACAATGGTGCAAATATTTACCTGAAATTTCATTTTTAATAAAAATTAATTGTCAAACTTAAAAATATAAAAACATGAAAAAATTATTTCCCGTTTTATTAGTGATGTTTATCGGTGTTGCAGCTTTCTTAACAAGTTGCGAAGAGGAAACCCCGACTGCCGACCCGCTACCAACAGCTACAATCGAAGGCGTTGTGTATGCCAATATCGATTTAACCAACGCAGTGAATGAAAAAGCACCTGCTGGAACAAAAATCTTTTTCCGTATCAATGCAAATGAACTGGTACTCAATCCGCTGCCGGGTTATACCTACGAAACATTGCAGTATGAAACTACGGTGAATTCCGAAGGAAAATATACTATTGAACTACCGTGTGCTACACATCAAAATGTGAATGTTGCCGTTACTCCAAACGATTTTTCAGCTGTTCGGCAGATTAACGCAACTACCACAGACACCCATTATTTTGACGGTGGTGTGTTGAACCAAACTATTCGTAATGGTGAAAAACATTATCTGGATATTATGTACTTCTAAATAAGCTTAAACGAAATGAGAAAAGCACCGTAACGGTGCTTTTTTTATTGTATAGTACTTTCAAGCTTGACTGCGATTGTTTTTGCAATGATTTTATTCCCTTCCGGATGAACATGACATTCATCAAGGTATATGTCTTTTACCGTATCAAATATAGGAGTTATATTGCAAACATAATGACAGGTGTCGAGTTGAAGCTGCATCTCCTTATAAATCTGTTGTAGACAATTATTTCTAGCTTCATTTAGCTTACTTTTTAACCCCCAGTTTACAGGCTGTAGAAAATGGAAATATCCTATGTTTTTCGATTTGCAGAAATCATAAATATCACCTACCCTGTTTGCATACGTTAAGCCAATGAGCGTTTTATTGCCGGCCAGATTTTCATACAACTGTTGTTCATTGGCAGTGCGGCGGTATAGGTAATCTGCCAGACGACCAATATTTGAAAATAATCCGAAGAAGCGGGATGACAATGAATTTTTACGGCTGTTGTATTCGATACTTCTGAAATCGCGCCAGTTATGCGGTGGAATAGCATCCGGAGAAGGGTAATATCGGTTTATATCTCCGCTTATTAAATCGTTATAACCGTCGATTGAAACAATAATGTCAGGTTTGTAATACTGCAATACGAGTTGAATCATAATAAACTCCTGCTCTACAACAAAAGCAGGAACTCCAGCGTTGATAACTTCAAATTTTTTATAGGGATAGGTCTGTTGTAGTTGCTTTTCGAGAAAATACGCTATGGTTTCCTCTGGTTTATTTCCGTAAGCAACACTACCGCCTGTAACCGCAATTCGTGTTATTCCGGGATTTTTATTTCTGTCGTATTGTGTTTTAAACCCATCGGTGTTCCTTAGTCCAGCTTCAGGAAGTAACTGAAAATAGAAATAGGGGTAGTCGGTTGTTTCAGCTTCGATAAGGTCCCGGTCTTTAATACGGAAATATATACCCAGTGCAATTTCGGACAGTACAAGAGTAATGCATGTAATTATAAGGATCTGCTTGATACGCAGCCAAACCAGATGCCGTTTTTTTTCAGGCATTGGATATTTCATCAAGTAAAGCACTTTTACTGATAGGAACTACGCCTGATCGTTCGCATACGATACCTCCTGCAAGATTCGATATTTTTGCAGTATTGTAAATATCAAGACCTGACGCAAGGCATAGAGTAGCAGTGCTGATAACCGTGTCTCCTGCACCCGAAACATCTGAAATATCGCGATGCTCGGCTTCGATATGATAAAAATTTTGTCCGTCGCCAATAAAAACTCCCAATTCCGACAAGGTTATGAAAATAATGCGTATTTGATGTGCTTGCATGAACTTGATAGCATATTGCCGTATCGAATCAAAATCGCTTTTTTCGATATTGCATTTTAATCCATCGCAAAATTCCTTGAAATTGGGTTTGAAAAGTGTAACATTATAATACTTGTCGAAATTGCGTTTTTTAGGATCAACAGCAGTAATAATGTTGTTTTCTTCTGCCAGTTGTGTAACTTTCGCTATCAGCGACGGGGTGATAACTCCCTTGTCGTAATCTTCAAAAATAATGGCGTTGGGTTTATATTCAGCAACTATTTTTTGTACTCGGGCAAATAAAGCTTCGGTAATTGAATCGCTAATGGGATTTGATACTTCGTCGTCAACCCTCAGTAAATGTTGATTGTTACTTATAACACGACTCTTTACTGTTGTTTTTCTGGAAGAATCGTAAATAATACCTGCGTCGTTCAGATTATTTTGTTTAAGTAGCTGACTAAAAATGTTTCCTTTTTCATCGGTGCCAACTACCGAACATAAGATTGGTACAGCACCTAGTTCAGAGATATTCAGTGCAACATTGGCAGCGCCGCCCAACCTGTTCTCACGATGGGTAACCGAAACCACAGGTATTGGTGCTTCGGGCGATATTCGGTCGACTTTTCCCCACAAATATGCATCAATCATAACATCGCCAATTATAAGCACTGTTTTCGAAGAGAAAGCCTCAAGCAATGTTTGAGCGTTAACCGGTAAAGTCATTTATCTATATTTGAAGTAAATATATAAATATCATTTTTAATCAAAAGAGTATCACTTTGAAATAATTGATTTCATTGTTGTTATCTAACCGTATGATATAACATCCTTGCTTATAGCCACTAACATCGAGTTGAATAATGGTTTCATTCGTAAACTGATTTTCAAAAACGAGCTCACCGGTTGTATTATATATACACAGTTGTAAATTTGGGTACGATTGTGGGGGCACAATATAAAGCCTTTCGGTTGCGGGGTTCGGGAATACTGTGGTCAAGCTGATTTCTGTGGCACTTGTTGCACTATAATCGGGATCCCAGATTAAATCGGCATATTCGGGATGATCGATAAATGGGTTGCGGTTATGTTGTATGCCGTACACTGCATTATTACGGTTGATCTCTTTCTGACTTACAGGGTCGCTGTGATGCCACGACAGAAGCATTTGCATAGGCACAGGTTTAATCTCACATTTGTTTACCATACTGTTCTGATTCGAAGGCCATGAGGCATCTTCGGTATAATAGCGGGTAGTCATATAAAAATATGTGCGTGCAAAATCGCCTTTATATCCATCGATGGGTTCAAAAACAGTTACTCCTGTCCACCCAGGGTAATTAGATGACCCCACCTTAGATCCATTTTGCGAAGTCCAGGAGGTAGATCCAACTTCGCCAAAGGGTAGATTACTCCTTTGATTATTCACATATCCGTCGGTGGGGTATACGTGGAACAAATCGCTGTACATCGGACTTACCTCTCCGCCAAACCAGGAATTGGGCCAGGAATGTTCCCTGTTAAAGCAATCGCCTTCTCCATCGTAGTTTCCGCATTGATCGGAGGAAGAAAAAGAATACTCATACGGAGGAGTGCTTCCCGGAATATCGCTGTACATATCCCATACCTTGCCGTTTGATTTTTTATCGGTTTGCTCAAAATAATCATAAAGCGATGAATACGAAACCTGAGTATGGTTGTCGATAATATTATGCAAGGCCGCACGCAATGGCGTTCCTGCAAGCCCTTGTGCCGAGTTGTAATATCCCGATGGTATTTGAGAATACCCATTAACAATGAATAGTGCAAGTATTACAATCAGGATAAGACGCATGAGTGCTGTTTATTTAGTTTTTTCTTTAATCAGATAAATAAATGTCGGGAAATGATCACTAAACCCGTCCATGTAGGTATTTCCAACAAAGGTTCTCCAGGGGTATCCTTTAAATCTGCCGTCCTGCTGCATCAGAAAAGGCTTGTTAAAAATATGGGCTGAGTAAAATATCAGCGACTTTGATTCATTGTTCAATAAGCTGGAGCTTACAATAAACTGATCGAATAGATTCCATGAATCGCGGTATGCCAACGATCCAACGCCTTTCTTGTAGAGTTCATACATGGGATTGTACAAGTTGGTTTCACTAACTATATCACGTTGGTTAGATACTTTTAAAGTCTTAATAATACTGTAATTGAATGGGTCATCATTTAAATCGCCGAAGAGAATAATTTTGGCATCATTGTCAAGCTTCCTTATGGAGTCGGTAATTTGCAAGGCAAGTTCTGCTGATTCGATGCGCAATTGCCGGCTGCGTTTTTCACCACCCCTGCGCGATGGCCAGTGCATTACAACAAAATGTACCGGTTCTCCCAACAATTTCCCACTTACAAGCAGATGGTCACGCGATTGAAAGGTAACTCCGTTCCTAAAATATATCCTGTGCGTTACAGAGTTTTCCGGCTCGAAATAACCGGGGCGGTAAAGAAGGGCTACATCCATACCCCTGAGATACCACGAATCGAAATGAACAATCTGATAGTTGAAGGGTTTCATGGCTTCTGAATTCACCAAATCGGTAAGTACGATACTGTTCTCAATCTCGCACAAGCCTATTACTGCCGGGGCATCCCCCGTTTTTTCATTGCCTATTTTCACTAGAGTCGTTGAAATTCTTTCAATTTTCCGGAAATATTTTTCTGAATTCCATTGATTAGCACTGGTAGGTAAATATTCTTCGTCCTGCACATCGGGTTGATCGATGGTGTCGAACAAGTTTTCAACATTATAGAAAGCAACACAAACTATTTCGAACTCTTTTTTTTCCTGCGAAAATCCGGTAACGAATGCAACCAGTAAGAGTAGAATAACTAAAAAAGAAAATTTCATTTTAAATTATTTTTTTCAATAAATGCAAAGATAGCACCTTCTTTCAAAGAATATCGGGAATGTATGATTAATTCTATGCCATATTTATCAACCAGATAGTTTACGAACCAGGATGCCAGTGGTATAAGTTCAACACGCATGGGCTCCATACCTTTGATTGCCATACGTTTATCAAAGTCGGAATTGATGATTTCGTAATATACTTTCTTAAAATCGCCAATCTCAATTGAACGATATGTATTCAATGGGCTCTCGACGCTTTTCCCGGCATGCATTAGAATGTTCGATAAAGTTTCAAAAGTTCCTGAGGAGCCTATGATAGTTTTTACATTGTGTTGTTCAAGAATGTGATATAAATCAGTGAGTTGCGTATCGAAATATTGCGAGATTCTGCCCATATCGTTGTTTATCAGCGGATCATTAAAGCGGAATGTATTCAATACTCTCGAGATTCCAATATCGAAGCTTTGCTTCCAAGCTGCTGCGTTATTATAATAGACTATAAACTCAATACTTCCACCACCGATATCAACAAGCAACGCATCTGTATTTTCAATATTTACAGCACGCTTTACTGCCTTAAAAATCAGGTTTGCTTCCTCAGTGCCCGAAATAGTTGTAAAATGAATGCCACTGTTTCGTTCAATTTTATCAAGAAGCTCCAATCCGTTTGAAGCACTCCTGACACCTGATGTGGCATTTGCAAGGATAACATCAGGCTCATATTTCAGAATCAGGTTTTTATATTCCATAACTGCATCAATGCAAAGAGCAATCCCTTCATCGGAAATTAAACCCTGTGCAGGTGAATTTCGGAGTAGCTTAATGGCTCGTTTTTCCGACGCTTGTACCATGAGTTCGCCATGCTCATAACCGGCCAACAAGAGGTTGCAGGTATTTGTACCCAGGTCGATTGATGCGAAGCGGTGCATATATTAACTCTTATGACGCAGCCATTTCCATAATTCGCGATAGCTCACTTTTTTACCATACATTAAAATACCTGTACGATATATTTTTGCAGCAAGCCAAACCATAAAAATAAAAGTAACAACCAGCAGCGACATCGAAATAATCACATCCTGTATCGGAACCTCAAAAGGTAACCTTACCATCATAATAATGGGAGAGGTGAATGGAATCAACGAAAACCAATATGCCAGCGAGCCATTGGGGTTTGAAATGGCTGAAACCATAATAATTATCGAAAGTACCAGCGGTCCGGTGATGGGTAGCATGAACTGTTGTGTGTCGGTTTCGTTGTCAACAGCGGCTCCAATGGCTGCAAACATAGCAGCATACAGTAGGTAGCCGCCAAGAAAATAGAATAAAAACATTCCTATTATCAATGGAAAATTTATGGTTTTAATACTGCTGAAAACCTCAACAAATTCTTCTGCTTTTTCATCTGTTATCTGATCGGAGCTGGTTAGGGTATTCCCAGTAATATCGCCTGCAGGACTGGCCATTTGCGACATTTTTACATCATCTACCAAAATTGCCTGTGCCACGGTAACCAGTCCAAATGTAAGTACAACCCAAAGCATAAACTGTGTTAATCCCACAAGCGCAACGCCAATAATTTTCCCCATCATAAGCTGAAAGGGCTTTACCGAAGAAACAATGACTTCAATGATACGACTGGTTTTTTCCTCGATTACACCACGCATTACCTGAGAACCGTACATAAAAACAAACATGTAAATCAGGAACCCGGCAATGTATCCCAATACCATCGAAATTTCGGTAGATGATTTGGTCTCTTTTCCGTCTTCTTCCATTTTGTAGGTTAATATTTCCACATTTGAATTTACTACACGAATAATTTCCTGTATCGATTGCTGGCTAATGCCAAGTTCTTCACCTTTTTTATGCAGCTTTATGTCTTCCAGATGCTTTTCCATGCAGTTGGCTATGTGCATTTTAAGAGCCATATTGGGTTGCTGATAACTAAAGAGTTGTGCATTACCGGTTCCCACGTTTACAATATTGTGCGGAATATATAAGAGAGCGTAGTATTTCGATCCGTTGAGTTGTTTCTTTGCAGAATCAAGGTCATACCCAATCAGGTAATCGAATTTGATATATTTGGTGTCTTTCAGTACCTGATGAAACACTTTCCCATCTTCTCCCACAACCGGTGCAAATGCGTATGAATCGTCAATCACAGCCACAGTCTTTAATTCATCGTCTTCGAGTTGGGCAAGCAGTGCAGGGGCAATCATTATGGCTGCGAACAAAATTGGGCCCAGAATAGTCATGATAATAAAACTTTTCTTTTTGACCCGTGTACTGTATTCCCGCTGTATTATTAATCCAATTTTACTCATGTCAGGTGTTATTTGTTGTATTGCTTTGATTAGTTTAATTAAACGCTATATGTTATCTGATTTTTGGGATTCTCCTACTACCCGGATAAAGATGTCGTTCATACTAGGTTTAACCAGGCTGAATGACTGAACGGATCCATATTCAAGCATTCTTTGAATTAATTCATTTTCACTGATGCTTTTATCAAGCAGCCGTATTTTAATATTGCTGATTCCATCAACTTCACTGGTCTCAAGAATTTCGTAACTGGGAGTTAGAGTTGCGGCAAGCTTATGAAAATAACCTTTATAAGTAAATTCATATATCCCTGAAGCGTATCGGTTTCTGATTTCGTTAATGTTTCCGTCAAGAACTTTTTTTGCTCGGTTAATTAGTGCAATATAATCACAAATCTCTTCAACCGACGACATGTTATGCGTAGAAAACAGAATAGTTGCTCCTTCGTAACGGAGTTTGAGTATCTCTTGTTTTAATTGATTTGTGTTGATTGGATCGAATCCGCTGAAGGGCTCATCGAAAATAAGCAGTTTGGGTTTATGCAAAACCGTTATAATAAACTGAATCTTTTGTTGCATGCCCTTCGAAAGCTCTTCAACTTTTTTATCCCACCAGGCGGCTATTTCAAATTTTTCGAACCAATACTTCAATTGCTTGTAAGCATCGTTACGCGAGAGTCCTTTTAATCGGGATAAATAAAGGGCTTGCTCTCCAACTTTCATTTTTTTATACAGTCCGCGCTCTTCCGGAAGATATCCTATTTCATTGATATGAATTTGCGAAAGTTTTTTGCCGTCAATCAATATTCCACCGCTGTCGGGTGCTGTAATCTGGTTTACTATTCTAATAAACGTGGTTTTTCCTGCACCGTTGGGACCCAATAACCCGAATATACTGTTCTGCGGCACATTCAAATTCAGTTTATCCAAGGCTACAAAAGATCCGTATTTTTTCTCTACCTCATTGGCAATTAAAAAATCCATACTCATAAGGTTTAATTGTGCGAAAATAGAAAAATTTAACAATTTAGTGCTTAAGGTAGCTTGGGATAAACTTAATAATTTCATAAATTAACACCACAAAAAATAAAGAAGTGATATTTTACTTGTTTTTTTTAATGATTAAAATATTATATTTGTTTGGAGGAAAAATGCGTACGTTGTAAACATTAAATAACTAATAAATAACTACTTATGAAAAGAATTATCTTAAGTACGGTGCTGTTTGCACTGTTTTCGCTGCTGTGTTTCACAGGAAATGCACAGTTTTCAATTCCGGCATTAAGTACTGATTACACAATCAGTTTTGATGCATCAGTTGATGGTGTCGGTAATGGAGTGTATGCGGGTACAGGCTTTACTAATACTCCCGGAGTTGGACAATTGGATGGCAATGCATGGGAGTTGAACGGTATGAGCGATGGTAATAAATTGTTTGATGCCGAAGCCACAACTGGTGATTTTGCCCGTGGAACCACACTGGGTAGCACAACCGGAGGCTTTTATGCCTACGAAGTTGAAACCGGTAACTTTGCTTTTGGCATGCAGCCAGGAGGAACCGATGTCACTCCGGGTTATATTGCACTTAAAGTGATTAATAACACAGGCAGTGAAGTGTATGGTATCGACTTTTCGTATGATGTGTGGGTATATAATAATGCAGCCCGTAGCCAGAAATTCAACGGTGAATACTCTCTTGATGGAACTAACTGGACTGCTATTCCAGCACTAGCGTTAAACACCCCAGAGGCAGCAGATGGAACACCTGCCTGGGTAAAAACAAGTTTGACCTCCACTTTTAATGCAAGCATTGCCGATGCAGGTACCTTATACGTAAGATGGTATACTGACGATTTGGCGGGAACCGGTTCACGCGATAAAATTGCATTCGATAATGTGAAGATACAAATGAGGGCACCCGAATATGTTGACTGGTGTAATCTCTCCACTCCGAGCCTTCTAACAATTAATCAGGGTTCAACAGGCAATATTTACGGTGAAGTATTAAAGACCGGAGTAACAGAAGCCGTTGGTCAAGGAGCAAATATTCAAGGCTTTGTATATTATAACACTGCTAACACTGACCCTTCTACATGGTCAAATTTTATTAACACAGCCTACAATCAGGATGCTGGCAACAACGACGAATATTCTGCTGCTTTAGGAATTGGCTTAACCCATGGTACTTATTATTATGCAACAGCATTTAGTTTTAATAACGGTCCGAAAAAATTTGGCGGATACAATACTGGATTTTGGGATGGAACCACAAATGTTTCCGGAGAATTACATGTTGCCGGAATGGAAATAACTGCTCCGGCAATATCGGGAACGGTATTCCATATTGGCGATATTATTACTGTAACGTGGACAAGTTCTCATCTTACAGGCAATGTACGCATTGCGGTTGATTTAAATAATGGAAGCGGATATTTCGATGTTTCTCCTGATATTGATATTGCAACAGGAACCTACGATGTACCTATTCCCTCCGATGCAGGTGAAGCCACCGGAGCATCACTTAAAATCTATCTGGTTGCTGATAATACAATTAACGATGTTTTCTCAACATTCGATATCGAAGATCTTACAGCACCCGAAATTGAAACTTTAAATCCGGCCAATGCTGCTGTAGATGTGCCAATTTCTCAGGATTTGGTTGTAACTTTCGATGAAAATGTTGCATTAGGAACCGGTAATGTGAATATTAAAAAATATTCCGACAATTCAATTGTTCAAACCATTGATATTACCACCTGTTCGGTATCGGGCGATGATCTTACGATTAACCCTACCGATTTGGACTATTCAACACAGTATTATGTAGAAACGGATAATACAGCCATCGATGACCTGTATGGTAACGATTTTGCTGGAATTACAGGTAACAGCGTATGGAGTTTTACGACCGAAGGTGAACCATGTTATAACCCCACATTATTATCAGCCCAGAATATCACAGGTACATCCGCCGATTTGGGTTGGACTGCCGGTGGTAGCGAAGCAGCATGGGATATTGAAATTGGAGCGGTTGGCTTTACTCCGGGCACCGGTGCGGCTTTGTTTACTTTCGATGATGTAACCACAAACCCATATAATGCAACCGGACTTTCACAACTCACATCGTATGAGTTTTATGTGCGTGCAGTATGTGGAAGTGAAAATAGTGAATGGACGGGCCCTCATCCCTTTGCAACGGTTTGCTCGGTACTTCCGCTGACAGTTTTCGAAGGGTTCAATACTTCGGGTACAGCAGTTTTCCCTGCTTGTTGGTCACAGCAATATGTTACCGGAACATCAAATTTAACATTTGTTACAAGTGGTTCCAGCCCCACCGTTTCGGCTCCTTACGAAGGAAGTAGAATGGTGTACTGGAACAGTTATAGTATTTCAACCGGAAATCAGACACGCCTTGTTTCAGCTCCGATTTCAACAACAGGGGTTACCAATGTGGATGTTGAATTCTATTGGTACCATAGTAACAGTGGTAGTTTGAGTAACAATGAAGGCGTTCAGGTACAGTATTCAACCGATGGAACATCATGGACCGATGCAGGCAGTTTTGTTCCACGATATAATGCAGCCACTGGTTGGGTAAAGAAAACAGTTACCCTTGCCAATGCAGGCAATCAGACTATTTTTGTTGGATTACTATTCAAATCAAATTATGGCTATAACTGTTACCTTGATGCATTTACAGTGAAACCCGGGCCGACTTGTTTGCCGCCTTCAGCATTAAATGCATCAGCAGTTACTCATAATTCAGCAACAATTGGCTGGACTGCATCTTCGTCGTCACCGTCTGATGGTTACGATATTTATTACAGCACTTCTTCCACAGCCCCTGATGGTACAACCACCCCAACGGCTTCGGTTACTGCAGGAACAACAACCTATAATATGACCGGATTGAGCGCAACCACTACATATTATGTATGGGTACGTTCAAATTGTGGCAGTGGTGATGTTAGCGGCTGGTCGACAGTGTTTTCGTTTACCACACCCTGTGCTCCTGTTACTTCACTGCCATGGACAGAAGGCTATGAAGGTCTTTCAACAGTAGGCACAACGACTTTCCCAAGCTGCTGGCTTGAAGGTACTGGCACTAACTGGCGCTCTATGAATGCCAGCACAACTACGTACAATGATCCACGCACTGGAACTAAGTATGCTGGTTGCTACTATGGTGGAACGGCTGATAGGTTATGGACACCCGGATTTGAATTAACTCAGGACGTTTCCTATGATTTCAGTGTTTATTTTGTTGGTGATGGTTATGCAGGTTGGAATGGTGACATTATTCAAAATACAGCACAGAGTGCTACCGGAGAAACAGTACTTGGCAGTTCGTTCATCACTTCGTCTACAACATCGACTAACGGAACAAACTATACTAAAATTACTAGAACTTTTGTACCATCCACCACAGGTGTGTACTACTTTGGTATAAGAGTAACTGCAAGTTCTACTCCTTGGGGCTATCTAGCTTTCGATGATTTCAGCCTTTCTCTCACACCGAATTGTGTAAATCCTACGAATTTGACAGCTTCCTCAATTACCAATAACTCTGCGGTTTTAGGATGGACTGCATCAACTTCCTCTCCGGCAAACGGATATGATATTTATTACAGCACTTCTTCTACTGCCCCTGATGGAACGACTACCCCTTCGGGCTCGGTAGCAGCTGGTATTACAACTTATAATATGACAGGTTTAACAGCATCTACCACCTATTATGCATGGGTACGGTCACATTGTGCCAGCAGTGAGTACAGTGAATGGACAGGACCGGTTACACTGACCACTATGTGCGATCCAACTACTACATTCCCATACACCGAAGCTTTTGGAACCTATCTGCCTACTACCTGTTGGAAAGAAGGCGATAATGGTGACCCGACAACAGGTCCTGTTACAATATCGGCAACCGCATCTTCATGGTCTGCTGACGGATTCCTGAATAGTGGAACAACCGGTGCTGCCAAAGTTAATATTGATGCAACCGGTGATAATGACTGGATCATTTCTCCGCAATTTACAATTCCAGCTAGTCCTGCTTACCGCTTTACTTACAGTGTGGGTGCGACACAATACGCTGGAACAGGAGCTCCAACAACTCCATGGGAAGCTGATGACTTTGTTCAGGTATTAGTTTCAACTACCGGATATTCTAACTGGACTCAAGTTAAAATATATAATAGTGCAAATGTTCCTTCTCATTTGGGACAAACTGACATAATCGACTTATCGGCTTATGCTGGACAAACCATTACAATTGCATTCAGAGGTGTTGAAGGTGCTGACAATGGAGGTGCTGATATCGACTTCTTTACCGATAACTGGGTAATTGAAGAAACTCCACAGTGTTCAGCTCCGGCTTCTTTGACTGCTACAGGTATAACAGGTTCTCAGGCTAACCTGGGGTGGACGGAAACAGGCACTTCAACTACCTGGGATATTGAGCTCGGCCCAACAGGTTTCTCTCCGACAGGTACGCCTACCATGAACGATGTAACTGCTAATCCTTACACATATACAGGGTTAACACCACAGACTACCTATCAGTTTTATGTTCGTTCCGATTGCGGAGCCACACAAAGCACATGGACAGGACCTATTAGCTTTACAACAGCTCAGGTTCCGGCTACACTAACCTTTACTGAAGGTTTTGAAACATGGCCGAATGGCTGGACAGTTGTTAATGGAACTCAAACAAACCAATGGTATGTTGGCACCGCTACTGCCCATACGGGAACACAATCAGCTTATATTTCGAATGATGCCGGTGTTACCAATGCTTATACAATAACTTCCACATCAGTGGTGCATATGTATCGTGATATCACTATTCCGGCAACAACCAACCCGATAGGTGTGAAATTCTACTGGAAAGGCCAGGGCGAAGGTACCGCATACGACAGAATGAGAGTATATATGGTAGCCACATCTGTTGCCCCGGTAGCAGGCACTGAGCTCACAAGCGGACAGGTAGGTCTTACGAACTACAACTTGCAATCGAACTGGACATTATCGAGCTTTGAACTTCCAGCAGCAACCTATGCAAACCAGACATGGAGAATGGTATTCTCATGGAAAAATGATAATACTTCTGGAACACAGCCTCCCATTGCATTCGATGATCTGGAAGTAAGTATTGTTACCTGCCCGAAACCGACAACATTAAATGCTACTGACATACAGTCGGATCAGGCAACTTTAGGATGGACAGAGACAGGTGTAGCAACATCATGGGATATTGAACTTGGTGTAACAGGGTTTACCCCAACAGGCGTTCCAACACAATCGGGGGTTACCAATCCTTATATTTACACTTCTCTTAACCCTGCCACAACTTATCAGTTCTATGTTCGCGCTGACTGTGGTGGTGAATACAGCGATTGGGCAGGACCAATGTCCTTTACAACATTGTGTGCTCCGCTCGAAACATTCCCTTACAGCGAACCCTTCAACACATATCTGCCAACAATTTGCTGGTCGGAAGGCGATGGAGGTGACTTAACAGCAGGTCCTATAACTATCTCCTCAACAGCCGCTTCATGGGCTAATGATGGATTCCTGAACAGCGGTACAACAGGCGCAGCACGAATTACTATCGATGCAGCTGCTGATAACGATTGGATTATTACTCCCGAATTCACTATCCCTGCAGGAAATCCATACAGATTGACCTACAGCGTTGGGGCTACGCAAAATGCTTCTACCAATGCGCCTACTAATCCTTGGGAAAATGATGATTTCGTGGAAGTATTAATTACAACCCATGATTATACCGATTGGGTAGCTATATATACGTATACAAGCGATAATGTTCCATTGTATACAGGTCAGACTGACATGATAGACCTTTCATCCTTTGAAGGTTTAACAGTTCGGTTTGCATTCAGAGGTGTTGAAGGTGCCGACAATGGAAGTGCAAATATCGACTTCTTTGTTGATAACCTTGTGATTGAAGAAATCCCGGGTTGTGAAGCTCCAACAGGGTTAACAGCTACAGGTATTACCAATAGTGCTGCCGAAGTTAACTGGACAGCTTCAACCAGTTCACCCGCAGATGGATATGATATCTATTACAGCAACTCGTCCACCGCTCCTGACGAAGAAACTGTTCCTAGTGGTCATTCCGATGGACTGACATACTCGATGAGTTCACTGACTTCTGCAACAACCTACTATGTATGGGTTCGTTCTGATTGTGGATCAGGAAACTATAGTATTTGGGCCGGGCCAATTAGTTTTACCACCGATTGCGACCCTGTTGCAGCATATCCTTATTTGCAAAGCTTTAGTGCTACAATGCCTACTTGTTGGTATGCATCAGAAGGCAGTGCTGGAGCTTCCTACCATTGGGCACCAACAACAGCCGACGTTTCTCATGGTAGCTCAGCTCCACAAAGTGGTACGCATTTTATGTATCTGAACGTGTATAATGCAAGTACCTCGTACAATCCCTACTACCTTACAACACAATCGTTTGATTTGGGCAGTACAGTGAAGTACTTATCATATTATTATTACCTGGGCAACAGCGGTTATACTTCTTCTCCTGTTCCATTAACAGTTCAAATCAGTACCGACGATGGTGCTACATGGTCAGACTTGTATTCACATATCACTGCAAACTCTACTTTTGCATCTACCGGTACGGGGTGGTATCAGAACGAAGTTAATCTGGCTGCTTATGTTGACGCTACAGTGATGTTCCGGTTTAAATCAAATTCAAATTATGGAAGCTCTTTCTGCAATCAAGGACTCGATGAGTTTTCAATTTACGATGCCCCGAGTTGTCTGCCTCCGACCGATTTGGATTTGACCTCTGTTTTTGCGAATACAGCTACTATTGGCTGGACGGCTTCCTATTCAAATCCTGCCGATGGTTACGATATCTATATGTCATTGACCAATACACCCCCTGATGAAGAAACTACGCCTACCGAAACGGTTTTGGCAGGGGTTACTACCTTCACATGGAGCGATTTAACTGAAAACACGAATTACTTTGTTTGGGTACGTGCAAATTGTGGTGGGGGAGATATGAGCAACTGGACAAGTGTTCTGGCGTTTTCAACAACTTGTCCTGCAATTGCAAACTATCCGTATTTCGAAGGTTTCAATGCAGCTGCCTTCCCCGAATGTTGGTCGAAACTGAATATTGATGGCGGAAATGAATGGGTTACTTCAACAACAAATCCTTACGAAGGAACCCATGCTGTGCGGGTTGCATGGAATACTGCCGGAAACAATGACTGGCTCATATCCCCGCAATTGGATATTAATACCGAAAACCTAATGGTTGAGTTTTATGCAAGAAGCCATGACTCAACATTACTTGAGTCGTTTAATGTACTGGTATCCACTACAGGCACCGATCCCGAAGATTTCAGTGTAGTTCTTGATAATGTAACCAATCTGCCGGCAGTTTATACAAAATTCACTTACTTATTGTCTGACTTCGGTATTGAGTTAGGTTCTCAGATATATGTTGCCATTCAATGTGTTTCTTTCGATGAGTTTTACCTGTATGTTGATGCATTTACGGTTAAGGCTGCAAACGATGAGGCTGATATCATTGCCTATAGTTTACCACAACAAACAGGAGCTGCAGTAATTGATGCTGATCACTATACGGTGAACATCGAAGTGGGCAATGGCACAGCTCTTGACGCCTTGGTTGCCAACTTCACTTTGTCGGATGGAGCTACCGCTCAGGTTGCTGGTGTTGATCAGGTTAGCGGAACTACAGCAAACGATTTTACCAATCCGGTTACTTATACTGTAACCTCAGAAAATGGTGCAGTAATTCATGACTGGGTTGTAACCGTAACGGTTGCTGACGTTTACACTGAAGCCAACATTCTCACCTATGCATTTGATGAACAAACTGCTCCGGCTATCATCAGCAGCGATGACCATACCGTTGATATCAATATTAACTGGTATTCCGATATAACTGACCTGATTGCTGACTTTACATTATCGTATGGTGCCTCTGCAACTATTGACGGAACAGCTCAGGTAAGCGGTACTACATCGAACGACTTCTCTGCTCCTGTGGTTTACAATGTTCTTGCCGAAGACGGAACAACCAATCAGGACTGGACGGTGACGGTTACTCAGGATGCTCCACCACAAGGACTGACCTGCGATGAGGCTATACCTTATACAATCAATGATCCTGATTACACAGGTTATATGCCTGCAGTAAATCAGTATTATTTCCTTGTAACTCTGCCACATGATTATACTAACGTTGAAATGATGACCTGCGGGTCGGATTTCGATACGAAGCTTGCATACTTCATTTCATGCGATGATGTTCCCGATTTATCAACATGTCCGGATGACCCTGCAGGAAATCTGGGATACCAAGATGATGGTGGGTGTACCGATCAGTCGTATGGAGGAAATCAGTGGGCAACCTACCTGTCTGTGGGCGATTTGAGCGCCGGTACCTATTTGGTTGCTGTTTATGGGTATGATCAATACTCGGAAGGCAACCTTGAATTCAGGGTACTGGGAGATGAAGTTCCTTACACCGACCTGGCCATAACCTTCTTTGAAGAACTATATGGTTGTGTGGAATTTACATCAGAGCCTTTCCATATGCCTGTTTCTTTCGTGAACGTAGGTACAACGGTTGTTGCAGCAGGAGAAGTGGTGAATTTCACATTAATGAATGGAACTACTGAGTTGATTAATGAGGAGATTACTCTTACCGAGGATCTGCTTCCGGAGCAATCCTGGAACGGGGCTACCCAAACCTCTATGTCTATTGCTGATTTGGGAACTTATAACCTTGACGTATTTATCAACTACGAAGAAGATACAAATCAGGAAAATGACACGGTTCATTCTGTTGCAGTTATTTTTGATCAAAGCATTGAATTTGTCGATGCAGAAAACGATACAATCACTGTTAATGAATGGCCTTATACCATTGTTGCCAACGCAATTGTCAATCCTACTGTTCCGGTTGAATCGACCTTTCTGTGGGATGGTGGCGAAACTACTAATACCCTCGAAGTGAACGACGAGGGATGGTATTATCTCACAATTTCAACTGCTGACTGTGAATACATCGATTCAGTGTATGTGGCTTACTACAACAGCATCAGCAAGCCTTCGATTCCTGAATGCGCTGTATATCCGAACCCGACTAATGGAATAGTAGAATTGAATATTGCACTTCCTTCAACAGGCAATGTTACTATTCAAATTATTGATGCATTGGGCAAAACGGTGAATGAGATTGTGCTGAATGGTTTTAATACTATATCGAAACAAGTTGACCTCTCGGGTTATGCCGAAGGCGTTTACAGCTTCAGGTTTATTATGAACGACCGCACCATAACTAAGCGTGTTGTTCTGAAGAAATAACGAAACAAATGCAATTAAAGAGGGTGTCATTAAATTGATGCCCTCTTTTTTTTATACTATTTTCTCTTTAGCTGCGTTTTATCCTATATTTGTAGTATGGAAACACTGGCATGGATAGGTTTTACACAATCGTTGTTCGGAGCATTATTACTTCTCACCAAGCCGAATACACGCTTACCCGATAGATTACTTACTGTTTGGATGGTGATTTGTGCAATCACTTTTATCGAAATTGCAATAGCCAAAGCAGAAAGTTTTACGATTACCCCAATTAATGCAATGATCACCAATGTATTGCTTTATTTTTATTCCATTTTGCTGACAAAAGAGAATTTCAAATTTCGTTCAAAGCACTTTTACCATGCACTGTTACCGGTTGTATTTATTCTGGTTATTGTATGGACGGGTGCAAAACTTCGGATCGACCAATATTTCTATGAAGATGTGTTTCTACCATACCGACTGGTGCTAACGGTTTCGCTGATTGTGTCTTTTTTTCTATACTGGTTTCTGAGCATCAGGGCTATACATCGTTACAGGATGCAATTGAAAAATGAGTATTCGTCTATTGAGGCAGGTATAAAGCTGAACTGGCTTTTGTTTGTTCTTATTTTTTATATACTATATAATCTAGTACTGATTACTGCGGGTTTTGTCGAAGTGTTTTCTGCAATCGAAACCAATTACATATTATTTATTTTAATCTTCAATTTGTTTCTGGTTTTTGCTTTTACCTTCTACGGGTTACGTCAAAATGCTTTGTTGCCTGTTGCACAAAACCAGTTAGAGCAGGAGGCTTACAGCAATTCTCGATTGGATGATGACGAGAAAACATTGATTAAACAGAAACTCCTGCAGCATTTCGAAAAAAATGAGCCTTATATTGATGGCTCTCTTACCATTACCTCTCTGGCAAATCAGCTGAAAGTGCAGCGCTATAAACTCACCGAAGTCCTGAATACCGAGCTAAAAATGAACTTTTACCGATTCGTTAACGAATACCGTGTTGAGAAAGTTAAAAAAATGCTCACCGATCCTGCATACGCAAGGTTATCTATTGAAGCTGTTGGGTACGATTGTGGCTTTAATAGCAAATCAACTTTTTTCACAGTTTTTAAAAACCTTGTCGGAATGACTCCGGCAAAATATCAGGAAAAGCATAAAACCCGGAAACTCTGAAAAAAATCAAGTTTTAACCCGCTCCAGGTTTGATATGCACAATCAGAACTCGTAAATATCAATAAAACAGTATGTTATGATGTGAGGGTTCGATTCGCTTGTCCGGTTTAATTTGTGGTTTTATTTGTGAATCTAAAATCAAAAACAATCATAAGTCAGCGTTATTTGCATAAAATGACGTTATGAAAGTTATATTGATTTGCGCAGTTGCCTTTTTTGCCGTTATTTCGGAAATTGTCTACGCTCAGGAAGTTCCCGATTCTAATGAAATTAATCGACCCGCCAGTAATTATTCCGGTAGTATACGAGGCTTTGCTTTTGCCGGCTCAGAACGGTTCGATTATTCCTGTGCATTTGCAGAGGCTGGATTCAGGGTAGATGCAAATCTTAAAAAAACGCTGACTTTTCGTTCCGATTTGCGTTTTCGGTATGGATACCAGTTTAACGAAGAGAAAACCATATTGGATATTCGCGAAGCCTATGCAGGATTTGTATCGAAGCCATTCTCTGTTTCGTTGGGTAAGAAAGTGCTCGACTGGAGCCGTGTTGATGCCTATAGCGTTTCGAACAGGCTTACTCCGACCGATTATTTCTATTTCTCGCCCGATGCCGACGACCAGAAGCTGTCGCAATGGATGATACATACCAAAGTAATGTTTGGAAACCGTATATCTTGGCAAATTGCCGCAATCCCATTTTTCAATCCATCGGTATACCGTTTCGATTTATTCGATATGGGAGAAAATGCTGTTTTCGAGCAGGCTGTTATGCCGGAGCGAACATTCAGTAATGGTAGCATAGCCTCACGGTTGAACTTTGAACTTAATGCAATTGGCTTTGCATTTTCATTTTTCGAAGGCTATTCAACAGAGTATGGTTTTACCTTAAGCGGAGTGAACTTTTTTAATGATCCCATTGAAGCAATACTGCGACCTGTTTACCATAGAATGAGGTCCGCGTCATGTGACTTTGAAGTTCCGGCGGGTTCGTGGATTTTTCGCGGAGAATTGGCTTATAATCAGATCAAGGATACTGGAAATATGATGTATCTGCCCAGAAATGGGTTCCATTATGTTTTTGCCGTGGAAAAATCATTTTTCAATATTACTTCAATGGCGGAATATATTGGTCATTTCACTATGGATTTTGAACCCCTGGTTACGCCGACAAATGTAATTGAGGATATGCTATACCAACTGTTTAATTTTAACCGACAGATATTTTATCAGCAGGAGAAATACAACCATGCAATAGCTCTTATCTTTGTAAGAGAGTTTTATTATAATGCAATTCAGGCAAACCTTGCTCTGTATTATAACATTACATCCGAAGAATTTATTGTAAGACCCCAGATTTCATATTCTGTGAACGATAACCTGAAAGTTACTTTAGGAGGTATGTATATGAGGGGACCCGATAATTCGATTTTCAGCTATTCATCCGAAGTTATGAATGGCGCATTTGTTCAATTAAAAGCCAGTTTCTAAATGCATTACACTTCAAATCTTTGGTTTTTCAGGTATCGCTTCGCCATACTTGGTGCAGCCATAATGCTTATTATACTGGGAATAATACCATTTTTCTGGGTTCAAGTGGACTCCGACCTGAAAAACTATTTTCCCAACGAAATGGATGCCCTCAAAAATACAAAGCGTATTGAGGAAAGCTTTGGAACAACCGAACCTGTTTTACTTTTGCTTTGTTCTGATAATGTTCTTAAGAAAACAACACTCAAGCGCTTCAGTACTATTTGTTCCGAGATTGAAGAGCAGGAATGGGCTGACAAAGTTATATCGGTTTTCAATTCTAAAAATATTCATTCAGAAGGTGGAATGATGCTGGTTGATGAAGCTATCCCATTTTATCCTGAAAATAAGGCTGAACTTGACCAATTAACTTCGCTTATTGATAATAATCCATTGATTTCAGGGTTTCTTGTGTCGGAGAACCATCGCTATATGCTTGCCATGGTGAGTAAAAAGCCAAATTCCGATGATAAGCAAATTAACGAATCGATTAGCAATATTCTTAAGGCAAACCCTGGAACAGATGACATACTTGTTGCAGGAGAACCTCAGTTAAGAGCAGTAATCAATAAGGATATAAAAAAGGATCTGGTGATTCTTTTGCCCCTTGGTATTTTACTCATGTTGCTTTTCTTGTGGGCTTCATTTAAAAATATCAGAGCAGTGTTTATTCCCATATTTATTGTTTGTATTTCTATTATTCTTTCTGTAGGCCTAATGCCGGTATTGGGGTGGAAACTCAGCATTATCAGTATACTGATACCGGTTATGATGCTGGCAATTGCAAATAACTATGGAATTCACTTTGTATCCGCCTATCGGGAAGAGTTATCCGAACGACAGCATGACGATAAAAAAGTATTGGTGCAATCCGTCTTCAGACGATTGAAGTACCCGGTATTGCTAACAGGGCTAACAACAATCGCAGGTATACTTACCATGGTAACGCATGTAATGATCCCTGCACGACAGACTGGCATCATTGCCGGATGGGGAATTACGGCTGCACTGGTATTCAGTATGTTTCTGGTTCCTGTTCTGCTGGTACTCGCCGACAAAAAACACTTTGCCCCTCAAAGTAAAAAGGAAAGACCTACAAACACTCCATTAGTTCTTGATAAAATGAGCCGTTGGGTAACAAAAAGTCCAAAACTAATTATCGTAGGAGGCGCAATTGTAATGATAGCTTCCGGTTATGGAATATCGAGACTTGCAGTTGATCCAAATTCCGAAAACGTGCTTCCGGCGAAGCATGAGTTTTTGCAGGCAAATACTCTGATTAATGAAAACTTCGGTGGCTCAAAAAACTTTTCTGTGATGATTGAAGGCGACATTAAAGACCCTGCTTTATTGAGAAAGATCGATTCAATTGGTACTACTCTAAAATCACTCCCCGAAGTAGGAAATGTTATTTCGATAGCCACGGTTATAAAAACCATGAGCACAGCCTTATACGATACAGGCGATTCTCTCTGTGGTAAAATTCCTGATACAAGGGAAGCCGTTGCCCAGATACTCGAATTGTATGCAATGGGAGGCGACCCGTCTGACTTTGAACAGATAGTGGATTTTAATTACGAAAAAACTGTGATGTCTGTTCAGTTTAAAGCAAATAGTAATGCTGACTATAAAAATGTTTTCAGTACACTCGATTCGCTCATCTCAGATATTGATACTCCGGTGATATATGGTGGTTACGCATTAATTACCTACGAAATGATTGATGCCATAATTCGCGGCCAGACATATTCTCTCGCATTATCGGTTGTAATCGTATTCGTTTTGCTGCTTTGGATTTTTCGCTCATGGCGTTATGCCCTGTTGGGATGTGTGCCACTTTCAGCTACCATTCTTATAATGTTCGGTATGATGGGCGTGTTTGGTTTTTCGATAGATGTTATCTCAGCAATGATATCTTCGATAGTGGTGGGCATTGGAGTGGACTATACAATTCATTTCCTGTGGCGCTACAGGCTAGAAAAGCAAAATGGACGCAATGTGCGCGATGCAGTATACAAAACATTGACCACAACCGGCAAAGGAATTATAATAAACTCACTGTCGGTGATGATAGGCTTTGTTGTGTTGCTTTTTTCTTCGTTTGCTGCACTGAAAAGCTTCTCATTTTTAATCATCACTGCTTTGCTTATGTGTCTGTTTTTTTCACTGTTGGTAGTACCTGCCTTATGTATTATTTCAAGTAAAGAAAAATGATTAAAACCATTATTACAATAGTATTCCTTTTGAATAGCTGCATAGCATTTTGTCAGATGGTACTCACGATCGAAATCAGCAAACTTGAAAAATCATCGGGCACAATATTCATAGGTTTGTTCGACAATGCCCAGAGTTTTCCGAAGGAAGGCAATGCTTATCGCGATATCAGGCTTAAAGCTGTTGCACCAACTACTACTACAAGCGTTCAATTACCTTGTGGCACTTACGCTATTGCTGTTTTTCACGATTGCAATAATAATGGGAAGTGCGATACCAATTTTTTGGGTATTCCCACCGAGGGCTATGGGTTCTCCAACAATGTAAAACCCAAATTAAGCGCACCTGCATTCAAACATACATGCTTCGAACTGAATTCGGATAGAACTTTAAAAATCAATCTTATATACTGACATAATTATTAAAACAAAATGAATAAATTAAAAATAACTGCAATGAAAACACTACCATTTATCGTAACAGCATCGCTGCTTTTGTTTGTGCAAACGGTATTCTGCCAGACTGCACGTGAAATAAGCGACAAAGCTTCTTCAGCAATTAACCTGACCACATTCGAAATGACTCAGACACTGAAAATTATCGATGCTAAAGGGAATCAGCGTGTTCGGCAAACTACGAGTAAGAGCCTCAAATCAACAGACTCTTTTAAAACACTGATTACGTTTAACTCACCGGCAGATGTAGCAGGAACATCGATGCTTGTGTATGACTACGACAAAAAAGAAGACGACATGTGGATTTATATGCCTGCATTACGAAAATCGAGACGCATTGTCAGTTCTGAAAAAAGCCAGAATTTCATGGGCTCCGAGTTCACCAATGCCGATATGAGTAAACCCAACCCGGATGAATACACATATAAGCTTCTTCCTTCAACAAAATACGATGGTGTTGACTGTTATGTTGTGGAAATTACTCCTTTGAATAAAGACGTAAGTTCTAAAATGGGTTTCTCAAAAAAGAACTGCTATATCGAAAAATCGAATTATCTTACAAGAAAGGTTGAGTATTTTGATGCTACAGGGAAAAAAGTTAAAGAAATGGTGTACAAAAATTACGAAATGATCGACACTGTCAACAAGAAATACTTTGCGAAGTATATGGAAGTTGTGAACCTCTCAAACGGGCGCAAATCAATTATTACTGTCGACAAGATTAATACAAAAGCTCAGATTAAAGAAAGCGATGTCAGTCCTGCGGTTTTGGGTGCATTGTGATTGCTTTATGTAACCGGTTGATGCAGTGTCGTTGTGAAAAGCTAAGAAGGTTTAGCCGATAATTATACTGGCACTTGGATATCTGTAACGTTCAGAACCACTGCGGTTAACAAGAGCAAGAACAAGCGTGAGCGGCCCAATTCTGCCAATAAACATTGAGGTTAAAATAATGATTTTTCCACCCAGCGATAATCCGGAAGTAATGCCAGTTGATAACCCTACGGTGCCAAAAGCAGATATCTCTTCGAACATCAGTTGAATGAACCGCGTATTGGGTTCGGTAATAGTGAGAAAAAACACCGATATAATAATAACACTAATCGAAAAGAACAGAACAGAATAAGCCCGATCGATTACTTCGAAGGGAATGTTTTTTTTGTAAAGAGTAATATTGTTTTTCCCCCTGATGGTGGCCATTGCCGATTTTATAAGCATAGCGAAAGTGGTGGTTTTAATGCCGCCTCCGGTCGATACGGGTGAGGCTCCAATGAACATCAGCAGCATGAAAACTATGAGTATGGGCTGCCCTAATTTTGTGAAATCAACGGTGTTGAATCCCGCAGTCCTGCAGGTAACCGATTGGAAAACACTTGAAACTACGGTGCCGCCGATACTGCTCTTGTCAACTGCGTTATGTTGCTCCAACAAGTAGAACATCACAGCTCCGAAAACAATAAGCATCAGCGAAGTGAATAATGCAAGTTTTGTGTGAACACGAAGGCGTATCCATGGTTTTTTAATGCGCCGGTAAATCATTCTGGGTGAAAAAATATCACTCATCACCGTAAACCCGAGACCCCCAAATACAATAAGCAGGGCAATGGTCATGTGTATGCCATACGCATGTTGAACAACGCCTTCATACAGATTGTTTGTGTATAGTGAGAACCCTGCGTTGTTGAATGCAGAAACTGTGTGAAACACCGAATAGAAAATCTTCTGGCCCAAAGAATTGAATTGGACACTGTCTGACCATTGAAGGAATATTGCAACGGACCCAATAATCTCCATAATGAGGCTGAACAGCACAATGCTGCGTAAAAGATGCTTGCTATCGGCTATACTTTCGGCACTGAACATATCTTGCATAAGCGACTGATATTTAATGCCTGCAGTCCGGAAAAAAGTGGCAAAATAAGCTGCAAAGGTTATAATGTTCAAACCACCAAGTTGTATCAGCAGCATGATAATAATTTTACCTTTAGTGGTAAAAAAGCCTGCAGTATCAACCACTGTAAGTCCTGTAACACAAGAAGCACTGGTTGAAGTGAAGAGCGCGTTTATAAAACTGATTTCACCATTGTATGTCATCTCGGGGAGCATCAGTAAACCTGCTCCTGCAAATATCAAGACCATGAACGATAACGAAAGCAACCCCGCAGGCCCAATCCGGAGAATTTTAATCTTCTGGACAGCCTTACTCATATCTACTATGAAAACAATAATGAAAAAAGCCTGCAGAAGCAATATCACAAAAGAGCCTGAATAAGGGAAATAGTCGTGAAATGCGGTAGTATGAAAAAATGGTATTCGAAAAATAATGAACAATAATCCGGCTACAATCATTATGAAACTTATAGCTGCTTCAATCCATGTGTTTTTAAGGTACTTTAAAGGACTGAATTCATAAATTAACCTGAGTAAATATCGAACGATATAGAAGACAAGGCTGATTTTAATAACCAAAAGGCATATTTTTGATGTGAGGTCGTTTTGCGGAAAACCATAGTAATATACAACACTGGCTATTACCGCAATGGTAACAATAACTGAAAGAATTTGCAGCGATAGCAACACGGCTTTTTTGCTGGCATAAATGCGTATGTTCAGGAATTCCCTGATTTTATTTATTCTTACCCGCCACATAACACCTGTTACTAGTCGTTTATTTCAATCATTCTTTCGATGTCCTTATTCTTACCGAAAATTATCAGCGTGTCCGACTTTTCAATCTGGTAGCTCGAATCAGGAACTCCAGTAATATGCTGCACCGGATTTTCCTGATTATTATCGTTCTGGAACAAACGTTTAATGGTAATGATATTCAGATTATACTTACTACGCGGCGATATATCCTTGATGGAACGTCCAATGAATTTTGAAGGGGCCTTAATTTCAGCAATCCTGTATTCATCGGGTAGCTGGAGATACGAAATGATGCTGGGGTTCATCAGCCGCTCAGCAACCAGTATTCCTACCTCGGCTTCGGGAGAAAGGATTTCTTTAATGCCTATTTTTCGCAGTATAGACTCCTGATTCGGTCCGGAAGAACGGGCAATTATACGTTTTACTTTCATGTCGAGGAGAGTAATACAACAGGTTAAGAGTTCCTCAAAATTATGTCCAAGAGCAACTACAACCCCATCGAAATCGGTAATGTTATGCGCTGCAAGAGCTTTTTTGTCGGATGCTTCGCAAGCAACCGCCAGTGCAACGTCTTCCGAAACCCTTTCTATTACCTCAGGGTCATTATCAATGGCTAGAACCTCAGCCCCCTTATTCGACAATTCTTTAGCAATAACATGCCCGAACTGTCCAATTCCAATAACTGCAAATTTTTCTGATTTCATACCGGAGAAATATTGCGTCAAATATATAGCAATTAATGTTTTATTGGTAAAAATATTTTATGGGAAATGGTACAATTAAGAAACGCTTTGCTTCTTGAATAAGGTATGACTTAGCGCGCAAGAAACAAATTTTTATATAGATGATTGTTATTGTTTTCAGCCGTTAAATCGTATATATTAATTTTATTTTGATATAAAAACTAAAAATATAGTTGTATAACTAAAAAATTAGTTGTATATTTGTTTCAGAAATTAATTCATTAAAAATGCCTGAAATACAAAAAGAACTTACCCGGGCTGAACTTCAGATAATGCAGATACTCTGGAGCATAGAAAAGGGTTTTGTCAACGACATCCTCGTTGCGTTGCCAGAACCCAGGCCTGCTTATAATACCGTTTCGACAATAGTGCGTATTCTTGAAAAAAAAGGATTTGTATCGTACGTAGCGTATGGAAAGACCCATGAATATTTTCCCTTGATCTCGAAGGAGCAATATACACGCGAATATGTAGGAGGGGTGGTAAAAAACTACTTCCAGAATTCATTCAGGCAGATGTTGTCGTTCTTTGCTAACGAAAACAAGCTGTCGGTGAACGAGATAGAAGAAATACGTAAATTGATGGAAGAGGAACTGGAACGCAAAAAAAACAAATAAAAAACCGTATATGGAATGGTTCATCACATATAGCATTAAAGCAAGTTTGCTAACTACCATTTTCTTTGGTGTGTATCACTTGATAATGAAAGGCGATACCCACTTCAGGCTGCACCGGTATTACCTTGTAAGTACCGCATTAGTATCCTATCTTTTGCCACTGATCCCCCTGAGCTTCTCCGGTGGGGCCAGCGATACATTACAGCAGGGGGTATTACTTCAAACCGTAAATGTTACTGCCGGCAGTATTGCAAAAGTTGGTGAGGGATATCCTGGCTTATGGATGGTTATTATGACAATCTATCTGATCCCGGTAGTTATGCTTACATTTAAAATGATCTCAGGGATTTTGCGTGTGCAAAGGTTGTTTACTAACCCAGGACAATTTCCAACATCGGTTGCGCTATCGCCTTTTTCATTCTTTGGCAGAATATTTATCAGCCCTGAAATCAGTGATTCCAAAAAGCAAAAAGTATTGGCTCATGAGATGGTTCACGTGAAGCAGCTGCACTCAATTGATGTTATTTTCTTCGAATTGCTCTCCATCTGGCAATGGTTTAACCCTGTGCTGTGGTTATATCGCAGTTCAATAAGAGAAGTGCATGAATATCTTGCCGATGAGGGAGCCCTGAAGCAAACAGAAGAAACCGAGGCTTACAAACAATTGCTTTTTGAGTTATGCACCGGAGCCACCATTCATTCTATTCCGAATAGTTTCAATAATTCACTAATTAAAAAAAGACTTATCATGATGAAAACACCCAAATCAGGCTTCTGGTCAGTAATGAAACCGGCCGTTGCCATTCCGTTCGTTGCCCTGCTTCTGTTTGTGTTTGCATGCGGCAACAAGACCACCGAAAACAAATCTTCCGGTAGTTCGTCTCCGTCAACTAATCAACAAAATGAAACCACAGGGCAGGAGGTATATACTTTCGAAAACGTGGATGAGCAACCGGTATTTGGCGACACAGAGGATGCGCTGATGATGTTTGTCGCAAAAAATACAAAATACCCTCCCGAAGCAAAAGAAAATGGCATACAGGGGAGAGTGTTTGTAAGTTTTGTAATTGATGAGAAGGGTAAGGTTACCGATGCTGCAATCCAGAAGGGTGCTAACGAAATGCTTGATGCTGAGGCTTTGCGTGTTGTGAATAGCTTACCGGCATGGAAGCCCGCTCAAAAGGGTGGAAAAGCAGTGAAAGTTAGCTTTGTTTTGCCTATTAACTTTAAATTACAGTAAAAATCAGATGTATCTTCCCCTGATAATCTGGGAAATAAGGTGAGCCTATCACTAAAACAGCCAGTTCATACCAATATAAATGCCCATTTTTCCATCGCGTTTGTCAACCGGCATACCCATTTCAGCAGCGATTACAAAATTTTCGTTCATGGCTATATGAAGCCCTGCTCCATAAGCGAAATGAAAACTTTCAGCCCCATAATCAAAATAGATGCTCTGATTCACCGTAGGAGGAATATTACGCACATCAATCAACCTGTTTTGAACGGTGCGTCCAAAGTCGAAGAAAGGATTTAAGGCAAGGTACCATTGTTGTTTGATAAAATTAAACCGCACAAATTTCCATCGAAATTCCACATTTCCATACACAACTCCGTCGGCTACGAGACGGTTTCTTATGAGACCGCGCACCGATTTGCTACCACCCAGTCCGTCGATAGATGAAGACGGCAGGTAAGAGTATATCATATAAGGCAGCAGATAAAACGGGGCATCACCATACACAATCCCCTGATATCCCAAACGGTAAGCAAACGATAGATTTTTGGGTACAATTGTGAAGTATTGTCTGTGGGTAAATGCCAGTTTCCCGAAGGTGAATTCATTGCTGAAACTGTTGAAAAGTACCAATTCTGTCCATATTCCCTTCATTGGGCAGGGTTCGTTGTCGCGGGTATCGTACACCGCTCCGACTTTGACGCTGTG
>ENA-UPTA01000595-UPTA01000595.1-activated-sludge-metagenome-genome-assembly--contig:-NODE-595-length-42114-cov-18.858508_pt1 | contig 42114 bp, 33 predicted proteins | sample MGYA00238184_ERZ773361 | MGnify/ENA primary metagenome ERZ773361 (study PRJEB29100, sample SAMN05720205) | activated sludge metagenome | isolation source: anaerobic digester from wastewater... | reverse complement strand
AGCACGACCTGTTGTTCATCGAAAACGCCGATTGGGTGGTGGACCTCGGGCCCGAGGGCGGCGACCGCGGCGGCTACCTGCTGTACCAGGGCCCGCCGGAGGGACTGGTCCGCTGCTCGGAATCGGTCACCGGCCGGGAGCTGGCCCGGTGGCTCGGCCGGTGATTGAATCGGTACTGGGATCTGGGTACTGGGTGCTGGGTGCTGGGTGCTGGGTGCTGGGTGCTGGGGTATGAGATCCAGGATTCGGGATCCAGAACAGGGACCCAGAACCAGGTCCCAGCACCCAGGTCCCAGGTCCGATTTCCGATGTCTGATGATCGGATACGAGCCTCGAGCCCCGAGCCTCGAACCCCGAGCCTCGAACCCCGAGCCCCGAGCCGTCAGTTCGGAATGACGATCTGGGCGCCGGCCTGGAGGCGGTCGGAACTCAGGGAGTTGGCGCGCTTGAGGCTGGCCACGTCGGTGCCGTAGTGGCGGGCGATGGCCGAGAGGGTCTCGCCCTTGCGGACGGTGTGAAAGCGCGGGGCGCCGCCCCGCGGCGCCGCGGCGGCTGTCGCCGCGGCCGGGCCGGCGGCGCCGGGTATCCGCAGCGACTGACCCGGCTTGATCACGCCGCCGCGCTGCAGCCCGTTGGCGGCCAGCAGGTCGTCCAGCGCCACTCCGTGGCTGCGGGCGATGCCGAACAGCGTGTCGCCGGCCTTGACCGTGTAGGTGCCCCCCGCCCCGCTTGACGCGGTCCGCGCCGCCGGACCCGCGCTGCGGGCCGGTTCCCGCAGGCGGAGGGTCTGCCCCGCGCGGAGGGCCGGGCCGGGCAATTGGTTCCACGACATCAGCTGGGCCACGGAAACCTGCGTCCGGCGGGAGATGCTCCACAGGGTGTCGCCCCGCCGCACCCGGTAGGTGGCGCCGGCGTAGGCGACCGGACGGGGTTCCGGCTCGGCGGCCGCTCGGGCGGGCCGGCTGAAGTCCGACACGGGCACCTGCAGCACCTGGCCGATGCTCAGGATCGCCCGCTTGCTCCGGATGTCGTTGAAGTCCATCAACGCCGAGAGCGACACATCGTACTTGCGGCAAATTTTGTACAGGGTGTCCCCCTTGGCCACCACGTGCTCCAGGTACATGAGGCGCTCCTTGACCGGCAGGTCGTAGAGGAGCGCCAGCACTTCCTGGCGGGTGTCCACGGGGACACGCAACGGGTACGTTTTGGCATCCGGCGGCGTGAGCATGCGTCGCAGCGCCGGGTTGAGCTCCTGGAGCGTCTCGGCGGGAACGCCGATGGTTTCCGCCACCACCCGGAGGTCGGTGGGCGAGGGGATCTCCACGAGGATGCCCGTCCAGGCGTCCTGCGGCTCCACGCGGATGTCGAATCGCTCGGGATTCTTGCCCACGATGATGGAGGCCAGGATGGCCGGGACGTAGTTGCGGGTTTCGCGGGGCAGCAGGCGCTGCTCGGCCATCTCCCAGAAATCGCGGTCGGGATGGCGGTTCAGGATCCGCTGGATGCGGCCCTCGCCGGAGTTGTACGCGGCCAGCACCAGGTACCAGTCGCCGAACATTCCGTAGAGGTCTTTCATGTACCGGCAGGCGGCGCGGGTGGCTTTCTCGGGGTCGGAGCGCTCGTCCACCCACCAGTCCACGCGGAGCCCGTAGCGGCGGCCGGTCCACTGGATGAACTGCCAGAGCCCCTTGGCGCGGGCGCGGGAGTAGGCGCTGATCTTGAAGTTGCTCTCCACGAGCCCGAAGTAGATCAGGTCGAGGGGAATGCCCTCCTCCCGGAAAATCCGCTGGAACATCTCGTGGAAGCGGGTGAGCCGGCCGAGACCCTGCGCCACCTGGTCCCGCTTGACGCCGGTGGTCAGCTGGCTGATGTAGGCCATCACCTCGCGGTTGACATAGACCGGCAAGTCGTAGTGCTGCCGGAGGATGTCCTCCTCGATCAGGTGCTCGATTTCCGGATCGATCTCGGCCGGCGTGAGGGATGCGTCGAGCAGCGTGTCGAGCGGCGGCGCCTCCGGATCGGGGATGTCCTCGTCCTCGCCGGAGTCGGGGAAGAGGCCGAGCCGGTCGCGGTGCAGGTCGATCCGCGCCAGCAGCTCCGCCAGCCGGGCCTGGAACAGGGGCGAGCCGTCCAGCTCGACCCCCGAGAAAAAGATGCTCTCCAGCGCGTAGGTCATTTCCCGGACGGCCCACTCGGTGTTGTTCGTGTCGGCGAAGAGCTCGCCCAGCTCGAAGGCGGCGAAGCTCTCGCTGATGCGATCCGCCTCGGGCGAGGCGCCGAGATCGCGGTCGTGCAGCTGGTAGGCGACCGGCGCGGACCGCGGCGGCAGGGGGAGCTCCAGCGGGCTCATGGAGGTGCTGGCGAGGCCGGCAAAGCCGAACAGCGGCAGGAGGATCGCTACGAGCCGGGAAGGATACTTTGCAACCATCTCCCGGCCATCTTAGACCGGGCGCCGCGAAACTGTCAACCGATAATGCGTCCGAGAGCCTCTGTCGGTGGGGGTCTCCGCCCGGTGTCCCGGCGCGCTCAGGAGGACGCGACCGGCTCCACCACGCCCATGCGGCGGAATTTCTCAGTTCGCGACAGGGGCAGTCCGTCGAAGGGGAGGGTCATCAATTCGGTCAGGTGCCGCTCCACCGCGTCGCCCAGCGCCCGGGCGGTGGCGTCCCAGTCCGTGTGGGCGCCTTCCGGCGGCTCGGGCACGATCTCGTCGATGATGCCGAGCCGCTTCAGGTCGCGGCTGGTGAGCCCCAGGTTGTGGGCGGCGGCCTCGGCGTGTCCCTGGTCTTTCCAGAGGATGGCCGAGCAGCTCTCCGGGGAGATCACCGAGTAGACCGCGTTCTCCAGCATCAGGATCCGGTCGCCCACCCCGATGCCCAGCGCCCCGCCGGAGCCGCCCTCCCCGATGACGCTGACGACGACCGGCACGCGCAGGCGGGCCATCTCGCGGAGGTTGTAGGCGATGGCCTCGGCCTGGCCGCGCTCCTCCGCGCCGATGCCGGGGAAGGCGCCCGGCGTGTCGATGAACGTCAGAATCGGCTTGCGGAACTTCTCGGCCAGCCGCATCGCCCGGAGCGCCTTGCGGTAGCCCTCCGGTTGCATCATCCCGAAGTTGCGGTGCTTCCGCTCGGCCAGGTTGCGCCCCTTCTGCTGACCCACCACCACCACGGGCCGGGTGCGGAACCAGCCGAAGCCGGTGATGACCGCCGGGTCGTCGGCATACTTGCGGTCGCCGTGGATCTCCTCGAAGTCGGTGACGAGCCGTTCGACGAGGTCCAGGGAGTAGGGCCGGTTCTCGTGCCGGGCCAGCTTGATCCGCTGCCACGGGGTGATCTGCTCGTAGATGCGCCCGCGCACCTGGCGGATCTTCTCGCGGAGGATCTCCAGGGCGCGTCGGGCCGATTCGTCGTCGCCGAACCGCTCGAGTTCGGCCAGCTGGCTTTCCAGATCTTTGAGCAGTGCGCTGTGCCAGTCGTTCATGAACGCCCCAATCGTTTTGATTTCGCCGGGCATTTTAACATACAATGGCGCCGCGCCACCGAATTCAGCGCCGGGGGGTGGGTCATGGAGCTCATCAGCAGTCGCACCAACGACCAGGTGAAGCAGTTCATCCGGGTGCGGGAGGGGACGTACGACAATCCGCTCTGCTTCGCCGTCGAGGGCGCCAAGCTTCTGGTGGAGGTCGCCCGCTCGGAGCACGCGGTGCTGCAGGTGTTCGTCGTGCAGGGGTACGAGGACAAGCTGCCGCCGGTGCCGGCTCACCAGGTCTTCGCGGTGACCCCGGAGGTCATGCACAAGCTGTCGGGTCTCAAGTCGCCGGCCTGGGTGGCGGCGCTCTGCTGCCGGAAGGAGTCGCGGGGGCCCGGTCAGGTCCTGCGGCGGACGCCCTGGCTGGTGCTGGACGGCGTCCAGGATCCGGGCAACGTCGGCAGCATCCTCCGGTCGGCCGAGGCGCTGGGACATGTCCCGGTGGTGCTCCTGCCGCCGGCGCCGTCCCCCTTCCAGGAGAAAGTCATCCGGACCAGCATGGGTTCGGCGCTGCGGGCGCCCTACTGGCGGCCGCCGGATGCCGAGACCTTCCTCGTCCGGGTGCGCGAGCGCGGGGTCCGGCTCTGGGCGCTCGACGTCAAGGGCGAGGTCGACCTGGCCGACTTGCCGGCGGAGTCCGGCCAGGCGTTCATCATCGGCGGTGAGGGGCACGGGCTCTCGGGCGGGATCGCCGCCGCGGTGGAGCGGACCGTGCGCATCCCCATCCGGGCGCAGGTGGAATCGCTGAACGCGGCCGCGGCCGCGGCCATCCTGCTCTACCATCTGAGCGCCCGTCGGCGCGAATCCCGCTAGTCCTTCTGGAGAACATCGCGATGGGCGGCAAAGGCAAGCAGGAACCGAACCAGGCTCCCCCCCTGTTTCCGGCCGAGGAGGCCGTGGAGGCGGAGGAGCCCCGCGTCCCGCTGGCGGAGCGGATGCGGCCGCGGACGCTGGACGAGTTCCGGGGGCAGGCGCATATCGTCGGGGAGGGGAAGCCCCTGCGCCGGATGATCGAGTCGCGGCGCATCCCCTCGCTGATCCTGTGGGGCCCGCCCGGCACGGGCAAGAGCACCCTGGCCCACGTCATCGCCCGCACCCTCGACACCCACTTCGTGAGCTACAGCGCCGTGCTGACGGGCATCAAGGAAGTGCGCGACGTCATGAGCGACGCGGCCTACTTCTTCGAGCGGACCGGGCGGCAGACACTCATCTTCATCGACGAGATCCACCGGTTCAACAAGTCCCAGCAGGACGCCTTCCTGCCGTTTGTGGAGAAGGGGCAGGTCCTGCTCATCGGCACCACCACCGTCAACCCCAGCTTCGACCTCAACGCGGCCCTGATGAGCCGGGTCAAGGTGCTCACCCTGAGGTCGCTGGACGTGGCCGACATCGAGTCGATCCTGGCCGAGGCCCTGGCCGACCCGGACCGCGGCCTGGGCCGGCTGGGTCTGCAGGTCCCGCCGGAGCTGCTGCACAAGATCGCGGTGTTCTCCTCCGGCGACGCGCGCCGCGGCCTGAACCTGCTGGAGCAGCTGGCCGACTACGCCGAGCAGCGGGGCGTCGCGCCCACCGACGAGGAGCTGCGCGAGGTGCTCCACCAGAAGGTGCTGCTTTACGACAAGGACGGCGAGGAACACTACAACCTGCTTTCGGCGCTGCACAAGTCGATGCGCAACTCCGACCCCGACGCCACGGTCTACTGGGTGGTCCGGATGCTCGAGGCCGGCGAGGATCCGCGGAACGTCTGCCGGCGCATCCTCCAGTGCGCGTCGGAGGATGTGGGGCTGGCCGACAACCAGGCCCTGCATGTGGCCGTCCAGGCCTGGCAGGCCTATGAGCTGATGGGCCTGCCCGAGGGCCGGCTGGCCATCCTGCAGGCGGCGGTGTACGTGGCCGTCGCCCCCAAGTCCAACGCCCTGCTCCGGGCCTGGGCCGCCGCCCATCGTGACGTGGCTGAGAGCAGCGCCGAAGGCGTGCCGCTGCACCTGCGCAACGCGCCCACCCGCCTCATGGAGGCGGAAGGCTACGGGGAGGGCTACCTGTACGCCCATGATTACCCCGAAGGGACCACGGACATGACCGGTCTGCCGCCCGCCCTGGCCGGCCGGATTTACTACGAGCCGTCCGGGGCGGGCCTCGAGGCCCGCATCCGCGAGAAACTGCGGGAAATCGCCGAGCGGAAGGCCGCGTTCGCCAAACGGCGGCCGGACGGTCGGAAAGGCCGCCGGACCGAGTGAAAGAGCTTGAAAACGTGATGTAAATCATGTTTACAATGTCTGGTGGATACGTTACAATCCGGGTAATTCTGGTCTAGCCGAGGGAGAGTGAATGAGCGACAAGAAGATCTTGGTTGCTGACTACAACACGCGGGAGCTTCAGCAGCTGAAGAAGATTTTCACCGATGCCGGCTTTGATGTCGTCACGGTGCAGGACGGAAAAGCGGCCCTCGACTCGTTCGAGGCGGACAAGCCGGACGTCGTGCTCCTCTCGGCCATGCTGTCCAAGATCAACGGGTTCGACGTCTGCCGGAAGATCAAGGACACCGAGACCGGCCGCAACGTTCCGGTGATCATCGCCACCTCGGTGTACAAGGGCCAGAAGTACCGCAACAAGGCCCTGCACGAAAACGGCGCCAGCGAATTCATCGAGAAGCCCGTGCCCGACAACGTCATCCTGGAAACCGTCCAGCGGTTCATGGGCGACACCCGGAGCCTCATCGACACGCACCGGAGCGAATTCATCGACAAGATGGCCAAGGAGTCGGTTGCCGAAGCTCCGCCGGCACCCCCGCCGAAGCCGGCCCCGGCACCGGCGGCCAAGGCCCCGGCGCCGCCGCCCCAACCCGCTCCGGAACCGCCCAAGCCGAAACCGGCGCCCGCCGCTCCGAAACCCGCGGACGTGGAGAGCCGCTTCGAACAGGAGATCGCCGCGACGCTGATCGCCTCGGAAACCCCGGCGGCGGCCGAGATGGACGACTCCATGGACAAGCTGCTCAGCGACACGCTCTCCGGCCTGGGACTCGACCTCGGCAAGGGCAAGCCCAAGGCAGCCCCCGCGCCGGCGCCCCCGCCGCCGGTGGTCAGCGAAGCCAAGAAAACCGAGGCCGCCCTTGAAAAGCTCGTGGAGTCGGCCAGCCAGGCGACGGCGCCCCCGCCGCCGCTGCTCGGTCCCGACACCGGCGAAATCCGCTTCGACCAGTTGCAAAAGGAAGTGAAGGCAGCCGGGGAACCGGCCGCGGCCAAGGTGGACGCGGTGGAGGCTTTCCTCCGCTCCTTCGACACCGATCTGGAGAAGAAGCTCAGCGATACGCTCAGCGGCGTGGGCCTGTCCGACACCAGCATCGACAAGGTGATCCAGCCCAAGGCGGAGGAGCCGGCGCCGGCCGCCCCGAAGCCGAAGCCCGCCCCCGTCCCGCCCCCCCCGGCGGAGCCCGAGCACGAGGAAGGCACCAAGTTCGGGGATTACATTCTGGACCGGAAGATCGGCCACGGCGGCATGGCGGAGCTGTTCCGCGCGAAGAAGCGGGGCCAGGAAGGCTTCCAGAAGATCGTCGCCATCAAGCGGATCCTGCCCCATCTGTCGGACAACCAGGAACTCGTCACCATGTTCATCGACGAGGCGAAGATCGCCGCCCAGTTGTCCCACCAAAACATCGTCACCATCTTCGATTTCGGCAAGATCAACCACTCGTTCTACATCGCGATGGAGTTCGTGGACGGTTTCGATTTCAAAAAGATCCTGAGCCGGGCGAAGGAGCTGGGCATCCGGCTGCCCCACAAGCTCGCCGCCCACATCGCCCTGCAGATCGCCAGCGCGCTGGACTACGCGCACTTCAAGAAGGACTTCGGCAACAAGGAAATGAACATCGTCCACCGGGATGTCAGCCCGCAGAACATCCTGATCTCCCGGGAGGGCGAGGTGAAGCTGGTGGATTTCGGCATCTCCAAGGCCGAGTCCAAGATCCACCACACCGTCAAGGGCGCGCTCAAGGGCAAGCTCCTGTACATGAGCCCCGAACAGGCCTGGGGCAAGCCGGTGGACAAGCGGTCGGACCTCTTCTCGCTGGGCATCGTGCTCTGCGAGGCCATCAGCGGCAAGGTCCTGTTCGAGGATTCCTCCGAATTTGACGTCCTCGAGAAAGTCCGCTCCGGCAAGATCCCGATCCTTGAAAACGAGATGCCCTCCCTGCCGCCGCGGCTCAAGAACATCATCAACAAGGCGCTCCAGATCGACATCGGCCAGCGCTACCAGACCGCCGGCGAAATGGCCAAGGACCTGCACGATTACCTCAGCACCGGCAAGCAGCGGCCGTCGCCCAAGGACCTGGCCACGTTCCTGACCCGGATGTTCCCCGACGCGTTCGGTTTGAAGGAGAGCGAGGTCCGCAACCTGAGCTTCGACGAGTTCATGGAGCGGGAAGATGCCCTGCCGCCGAAGGCCATGAGCGAGGAGACGGTCATCCTGGAATCCGAGGAGATGGCCGGCCTCGAGGAGATCCGCCCCGCCGCGGAGATGCCGGTGGCGCTCGAAGAAGACGAGATCGTGGTGGACGGCAAGTTCCAGCCGCCGCCGCTGGTGCAGGAGCCGATCCCGCCCAAGAAGGCCGCCGCCCCGCCGATCGCGCCCGTCGAGGAAAAACCGGCGGTGATCCGCAAGGAAAAGAAGAAGGCGCCCGAGCCGGTCAAGCCGAAAGCGGAACCGGTGAAGGCGAAGGTGGAGCCCGCGCCACCGCGGAAGGAGGCGCCGCCGCCGAAGAAGGAGGCGGTCCCGCCGCCGAAGAAGGAAGCCGTGCCCCCGCCGGCTGAGGAAAAGAAAGTCCTCACGAAGCGGTTGAAGGAGAAGCCGGCGGCCGAAAAACCGATGTTCGGTGATGTGGCGGCCGCGTCGAAGAGCTCCAACAAGGGACTGGTCATCGGCATCATCGCCGCCCTGGTGATCATCGCGGCGGGTGTGGCCGCCTACCTGATGTTCTTCAACAAGCCGGCTGTGCCGGGGCAGCCGGAACCCGCCGCCGCGGGCGCCACCGAACCGGCCGCTCCGGGTGAACCGACTCCTGCCGCCGGCGAACCGACCGCGCCCGCCGGCACCACCCCCGCCGCCACTCCGGCGACGGCGACCGATGCCAAGCCTGAAACCAAGCCCCAGCCGCAACCCGCTCCGACCAAACCGGGCCAGCCGACGACGGTGGCCCAGCAGCCGCAACCCACGCCGGCACCGGCGAAACCAGCCACGACTGCCGCGACTCAGCCGGCAGCCCAGCCCGTCGCCCAGCCGGCCGAACCGAAACCGGAACCGGCGAAACCGGCAACCCAGCCGGAACCGGCCGCGCCGAAGCCGGAGCCGGCGACTCAACCCGCGGCCCAGCCGGCGGCCCCGAAGCCGGAACCGACTCCCCAGCCGGCGGCTCCGAAGCCGGAACCGGCGAAACCGGCGACCCCGCCCGCGGCGGCGGACATCTCCATGGATCTGCCGGCGGCCGCCGAGAAGGCCAAGACCGGCGACCTCGTGGCCCTGGGGCCCGACGTCAAGCCGCCGAAGGAATTGCGGACCCCCTCGCCGCGGATCCCGGCCCAGGCCCAGCGCCTCAACCTCAAGGGCCGCCTGGTGTGCCGGCTGCTCGTGTCCCACACCGGCGAGGTGGAGCGGGTGCTCATCGTCTCGGCCGATTCGGTCCGGGTGAAGGAGATGCTGGGCCCTGCGGCCGAGGAGGCCCTGAAGCAATGGCGCTACACGCCGGCCGAGAAGGACGGCGTGAAGGTGAAGGTTTGGAAAACGGTGACGCTGTCGTTCTAGCGAACATGAGAGCCAGGATTTATAAATTCTAACGGCATGGGAGGTTCACCGATGGAACTCAGCAAAGAACAACGGAAGTTCTACGAGGAAACCCGGGAGATGGCCCGCAAGGAAATCGAGGACATCGAGAAGAAGATCGAAGAGGAACTGGCCCGGGTCAAGCAGCGCCTCATCGACCTGCAGAACGCCAAGAAAGCGGCCCGCCAGATCTACGACGGCGCCTGCTCCCGCCTGGGCGTCAAGAGCGACCTGGCGGAATCGACGGTGGACATCCCGAAGGAGATGTCGTCCTGAGGCGGGCGGCGTCCGCCCGACAGCCCATCTGATTCTCGGCATTTACGTACGGGATGCATCGGTTCAGGCAACGGATGCATCCCCTTTTTATTGCCCCCACACCCGGAGACGGCGGCCATGGTCGAAGCCCAACTGTATGAGCGGCGCGATGCCGGCGCGGTCCGTTGCCTGCTGTGCAGCCACTACTGCGTCATCGGCGACGGCCGGCGCGGGATCTGCGGCGTGCGCGAGTGCCGGGGCGGCCGCCTGTTCACCCGGGTGGCGGACCGCGTGGTGGCGATCCACGTGGACCCCATCGAGAAGAAGCCGCTCTTCCACTTCCTGCCCGGATCCCGATCGCTGTCCGTGGCCGCGGTGGGCTGCAATTTCCGGTGCGAGTTCTGCCAGAACCACTCGATCTCCCAGTATCCCCGCGAGGCGGCGGACATACCCGGCGATCCCACGACGCCGGACGAGCTGGTGGCGGCCGCGGTGCGGCACGGGTGCGGCTCCCTGTCCTACACCTACACCGAGCCCACCGTGTTCTTCGAGCTGACCCGGGCGGCCGGGCTGGCGGCGCGGCGGGCCGGGCTCCGCAACGTGTACGTCACCAACGGATTCATGAGCGGCGAGGCCGCCGCGGCGATGGCGGAGTTCCTCGACGCGGCCAACGTGGACCTGAAGAGTTTCTCCGATGCGTTTTACCGCAGCTATTGCGGCGCGCGGCTGCAGCCGGTGCTCGATTCCATCCGCCGCCTGCATGCCGCCGGCGTGTTTCTCGAGGTGACCACCCTGATCATCCCCGGGCGCAACAGCGACGCGGCGGAGCTGCGCGCCGTGGCCGAATTCCTCGCCGGAGTGGATCCGGCGATCCCGTGGCACGTGTCGGCCTTCCATCCCGACTACCGGATGCTGGACGCCCCGCCCACCCCGGTGGCCCTGCTGGAGCTGGCCTACGCCGAGGGGTGCCGGGCCGGGCTGAAGTACATCTACTGCGGCAACGTGCCCGGCCATGAGCTCGAGAACACCTCCTGCCCGGCCTGCCGCGCCGTGCTCATCGAGCGGACCGGCTTCCGGATCCGCCGCCAGCGCCTGACGCGACCGGTCTGCCCGGACTGCGGCGCGCCGGTGCCCGTCGTGCTGGCGACGGCCGGCGGCGATGCGGAGCGTGCCTGATGAATCCGCTCGCCAAAAGCATCGTCCTCGGTACGGCCGGCCACATCGACCATGGGAAAACCGCGCTGCTCAAGAGCCTCACCGGCGTGGACGCCGACCGGCTCAAGGAGGAGAAGGAGCGCGGGATCACCATCGACATCGGCTTCGCCCCGTGGGTGGATCCGCCGCACCGCATCGGCTTCATCGACGTGCCCGGCCACGAAAAGTTCGTCAAGAACATGCTGGCGGGCGCCGGCGGCATCGCCGGCGTCCTGCTGGTGGTCGCGGCCGACGAGGGGGTCATGCCCCAGACCCGCGAGCACTTTGAGATCATCCGCCTGCTCGGGATCACCGACGGGGTGATCGCCCTGACCAAGTGCGACCTCGTGGCGGAGGAGTACCAGGAACTCGCGGAGGACGACGTTCGCCGCCTGGTCCGCGGCTCGTCCCTGGAGACGGCGCCGGTGATCCGGACCAGCGCCGTGACGGGGCAGGGGCTGGCGGAGCTCCGGGCGGCGCTGCACGGGCTGGCCGACCGAATCGCCGAGCCGTCCGCCGGCGGGACTCCGCGCCTCTTCATCGACCGGGTGTTCGTTATCCGGGGCTTCGGCACCGTGGCCACCGGGACCGTGCTGTCGGGCGCGTTCCGCCGCAACGACCGCGTGGCCATCTTTCCGGAAGGGCGGGAGGCGAAGATCCGCCACCTCGAGGTCTATGAGCAGGAGGTGGCGGAGGCGCGGGCGGGCGAGCGGGCCGCGCTGAACCTGGCCGGACTGGAACCCGCCGATCTGCGCCGGGGGCAGGCCGTGACGGTGCCCGACTGCTTCACGCCCACCCAGATTTTCTACGCCCGATTCCATCTGTTGGAATCGTTCGGCCGCGCCGTCAAGGCCGTGGTGCCGGTGCACGTCTACCACGGCAGCGCCGAGCTGCTGGGCCGGCTGCAGCTGCTGGACCGGCCGCACCTGGAGCCGGGCGCGAGCGCCTTCGTCCAGATCCGGCTGGAGTCGCCGGCCCTGGTCTGGCCGGGTGATCACCTCGTCGTGCGTCAGTACTCCCCGCTCCGGACCATGGGCGGTGGCCGGGTGCTGGAGATCCATGCCGCCCGCTACCGCGCCCGAGAGGGGCGGCGCGTGCAGGCCCGCCTGACGCGCCTCGATGGCGCCGGCGATGCGGCGCGGATCCGGGAGGCGGTCGACGCCCGCGAGGACAACGGCGTCACCGTCGCCGAGCTGGTGAACCTGACGGGTCTGCCGGCGGCGCGCGTGACGGCGGTGCTGGCCGGCGTTCCCGCCGGCGGGCTGCTGCCGCTGGCTCCGGACGGAACCGCCTGGATCGGCGCGGCCGCGGCCGGGCGGCTCCGCGACCAGGTCCTCCAGCGGATGGAGGACCACGACCGCCGCAACCCGTATGCCCACGGGATCAAAAAACAGGAGTTGCGCAGCCTCTTCCCCGGGATGGGCGACGAGACGTTCGCCTACCTGATCCGCAGCCTGCAGGCGGAGGGGAAGATCGACGCCGACGCCGAGCGCCTCATGCTGGCCGGGCGCAAGATGGAGGTGGAAAGCTCGCTGGCCGGCGCCATCGCCGGCGTCGAGGACTCGCTGCGGCGCGGCGGAATCGAGGGACTCACCGACGCCGCCCTCCACGACCTGCTGGTGCGGGCCGGCCGCGCGGAGGCGTCCGCCGTGGATTTCCTGCTCAAGAGCCGCCGGCTGGTGCGGGTGGGTCCCGACTACTACGTCCACCCCGATACGCTGGCCGAAGTCGTCGCCGCGCTGCGCGGACGTCTCGCCAAGGGCGACCCCCTCGAAGTGGGACTGTTCAAGGAGCTCTTCGGCCTGACCCGCAAGCGGGCCATCCCGCTGCTGGAGTACCTGGACCGGCAGGGCGTGACCCGCCGGGTCGGCGCCAGCCGCTTTTTCTGCTGAGCCCGGCGGCGGCGGGGGATATTCCCATTGACCCTAACCGGGCGTTGGGATTATGATTCAGCGAAAGGACGGAACACCATCAGGAGGATCCCCTATGTTTGGTTTGGGCCCCACCGAGCTGATTATCATCTTCCTGATCGTACTGCTCCTCTTCGGCTGGAACCGCCTCCCCCAGATCGGCAAGGGGCTGGGCGAGGGCATCCGCAATTTCCGGACCTCGATGCGGGAGGCGGGCGACAAATCGGACGACGAGAAATCGGAGCCCGATAAGGGCAAGAAGTAGTCTTCCCTCCAGCCACATGGCAGTATCGGGAAAGATCAAGACCTTCCCCCTCACCGATTTGTTTCAGTGGATATCCCTGTCCCGCAAGTCGGGGGTGCTCCGGATCTCCTGCGGCGATTACCTGATTCAGGTGTATTTCCGGAAGGGCGTGCTGGTCTCCGCCACGTCCACCGAGCCATCACGGCGCTTCGGCCAGCACCTGCTGGCCCGGGGATTCCTCGACGAGGAGCGGCTGCGCCTGGCCCTGAACCACCAGGAGAAAGCCGAAGGCGAGCGGTTGCTGGGGGACGTGCTCCAGCAGCTGGGTCTCATGGACCGGGAGCAGATCGAACGCGCGCTGCGGGAGCGGGCGGCGGAGCTCGTTTTCGACCTGTTCCTGCTGGAAGACGGCGTGTTCTTCTTCGAGGAGCGGGAAGGGGTCCCCGACAACCTGGTGCCCATCAACCTGAACATCGACTCGCTCATTCTCGAGGGCGTCCGCCGCAAGGACGAGTGGGAGCGCATCCGGCAGCTGCTGCCGGACGACACGATCCGGGTGCGGGTCGTGCCGAAGCCAAAGGCGCCGGCCGGCGCACCGTCGGAGCTGCGCCGGAAGATCCTCAGCCTGTCGGACCGGGACTACTCCGTCGGCGAGATCGGCATGCATACGCGCCGGTCGGCGTTCGACGTCTACTTCGAGGTGTTCCGGCTGATCAAGGACGGGATCATGGTGATCGTCGCGCCGGTGGCGCCGCCGGCGCCACCGCCGCCGGCCGAGACGGACACCCGGCGGTTCGAGGCCGAGATCCGCAACCTGGCGAAAGGGTGCCTCTACCAGAGCGCCTGGGCGCTGCTGCGGGACATGCAGGGAAAGCTCGCCAATCCCGACGACCTGCGGGAAGTGGAACGCTGGCTGCTGGAGCACGAAAACGTGTTCCTGCGCCAGAGATACCACGACACCGACGTGCCGGCAATGAGCGGGCCGCCGGATAAGGTCCGGCGGGAAAAACTGAGCCCCCGCGAAGGCTTTCTGCTCAGCCGCCTGGGAGCGGGCGTGACGGTGAAAGACCTGTGCCAGGTGATGCCCCTGGCCGAGATCGAGATTCTCCGCCTGCTTGATTCCCTGGAACGGAAGGGCGTGATCAGCTTGACGTCTCGTACGTCCGGATCTGGCCCAGCCGGCTGATGCCGGCAACGCGGACGTACGTCTTGAAACCGCCTGCCGATTGCATGGTGATCTTCTGGGATCGCGTGTTCGGATCCCACGGATCGACGTTGGGCAGCGTGGTCGGGATGCCCAGCGTGCCGTCGGGGAGGAAGACGATCAGGTTTTTATTGACCACGGTGCCGTCGGGGAGGGTATACCTCCCGTAATCGAGGCTCGTGACCTGAACTTCGGACGTGATATTGAATCGGACCCGGGTTGCGTTCTCACCCGCCAGCGTGCACGCCAGATCCCAATTGTCATCCCGGAAGATCACGATGGGGGTGCCCGTCGCCCCCGGCGTGCCCAACTCCATGACGTACAGGGCGTTTTGGGACGAGGCCAGGTAGCGGCCGCGCTGGATGGCCTGCGAGTAGGCCTGGAGGGCGGTGTTGAGGCGGTAGTCGGCCATCACCGTGGTGAAGACGGGGACACCGACAACCACCAGGATGCCCATGATGACGATCACCACGAGCGCTTCTACCGTCGAAAACCCTTTGGGATGGGTCATGGTAAGCTCCTGGGACTTTTGACCCAATTATACATTAATTTGAATGTCAATGGAAAATCGGGAGGCGACCGGGTCAATTTACCTGCGGGGCCCCTCCGGCTCGATCGGCGTGGAACAGCCGCAGGTAGGCATCGGTGACCCGCTCCCAGTCGTAGTGTTCGGCGGCCCGGCGGCGGGCGGCCTCGCGCAGCGCCAGGAACCGGTCCGGCGTGTCCTCGATGGTTTGGAGGGCGGCTGCGGCGGCGGCCGGATCGCCGGCGCGGAACAGCACGCCGGCGCCGCCGAGCACCTCGGTGTTTTCGGGAGTGTCCAGGCAGAAGATCAGGTTGCCGGCGGCCATGTTCTCCACCAGCGCCGGGTGAGTGCCGCCCACCTCGGTGGCGTGGATGTAGCAGTGGGCGTTGCTGACCAGCTCCCGATACCCCTCGCCGTAGATGGCGCCGGGGAAGCAGATCCGCGGATCGGCGGTCTGGCGCAGCTCGCGGATGTAGGCGGCGTTGTACGGTGCGTCGCCCACGACCAGGAGCTTCCGCCCCGTGTGCAGGCGTTCGAAGATATCCACTACGAGGCGGGCGTTGTTCTCCGGCTCGAGGCGGCTGACATACAGGTAGTAGCCGCCGGGTTCGACGCCGAGCGCCGCCAGCGTCGGGCCGGGCGGCCGGTCGAAGGCGCCCCCGCCGTAGGGAATCATGGTGGTCGCCTTGCCGTAGCGCTGCCGGAAGTAGTCCTGGATGGCAACGGCGTCGGTCACCACGGCGTGGGGAAAAAGGCAGGCCAGGCGTTCGGACACCCGGTAATGAAGCCGTGCCAGAGCGTTCCATTTGCGCCGCTTGCGCTCCAGGCCGTCAACGTTGAGCACCACCCGCTGCCCCCGCAGCCGGGGCAGCAGGCAGAGCGCGGCGTTGGCGGCGTTGCAGACGAGCAGGACCTGGTACGGGCGGAACAGGGCGTGGCCCATCGACAGCGCCGTGTGCGAGACCGTGTCCAGGTACTTGTGGCGGACCGCCGGGAGGACCACCAGCCGGACCCCGCGGTGCTCGGCCCGCGGCGCGTCCTGGTAATGGCGGCGGCAGTACACCGTGACCGCGTGGCCGCGCCGCACGAGCCGGATGGCCAGCTCCTCGGCGAAGGTCTCGAAACCGCCGTAGTTGGCCGGTATCCCCCGGGTACCCAGGATGGCGATCTTAAGCGGCGGCGTGCTCATGGTCCGTCCCGGGACGGAGAACGGGTACGTAGGCCAGGCTGATGAGGGCGCAGTACATCAGCAGGACCTCGGAGTCCCCGAAGTTGTATTCGAACAGCCCGCCCACGAACAGGGCGACGGTGACCGCGATGGCCAGCACGGGCCACAGCGTGGCGCCCGGGTCCGGACCGGCGCGCAGTTGCCGGAACCGGCGCCAGTGATCGACGACGATCTGCACCAGGAGCCAGAGCCAGCAGGCCAGAGCCGGGAGGCCGCGTTCGGCGGCGATCTGGATGATGTTGTTGTGGAGGTGCTGGTAAAAATCGGGCCGGATGTGGGCGTCCGCCCCGTAGCGGTAGATGAACTGGTCGATCATCCGCGGCCCCACGCCCACGAGCGGCCGGTCGGCGACGATCCGCACTCCGGTGCGCATCATGTCCAGCCGCGCGGCGTTGCCCGCCTCAGCCGGGTCCAGGAGGTGCCGGACCCGTTCCCGGACCAGGTTGGGCGCCGCCAGCAGCACCACGGCCAGCACCACCGGCGCCGCCAGCAGCCAGCGGGGTCGCGTCAGCAACAGCGCGGCGGCCGCCCCGAAGCCGAAGCCGATCCAGCATCCGCGAGTCAGCGTGAACACCAGGGCGGCGGCAAGCAGCAGGGCGGCGGCGAGCAGCAGCGGCCAGCCGGTCCGGCGTGATCCGAATTCGAAGAGCAGGAGCGGCAGCAGCGCGGTCAGCGCCAGCATCAACTGGCCGGAAAACGTCATGTGGTGGCTCATCAGGCCGTGGATGCGGTAGAGCGGCTCGGTGGCGGTGACGAACTGGACCAGGCCCACTCCCGCTGACAGCGTCATCGTGGCCAGCAGCAGCAGCAGGAATGTCCGGGACTGGGCCGGCCGGTCGAGCACCAGCAGCAGCATGGGAATCAGAAAGAGCAGCAGCAGTTTTTTCAGGTGGAACAGGCTCAGGAGCGGTGCGTCCGAACAGAGCGCCGAGACGACGGACCAGACGATGAAGCCGATGATGGGCCAGTAGAACCGGGGGAGCGGCAGCCAGCTCGGGAAGCGAAGCACGGGATACGCCACCGCGCCGCAGACCACGGCGACGGCCAGCAGGATCTGCGTGGCCGACAGGCTGACCGGAATGGCCACCACCGTGGCCGTCATGAACAGCAGAATGATGATGCGCCGCCACCACGCCGGGAGGAAGTGGCGTCGCAGACCGTCCATGAGGCGTGCCGCGGCCGGTTGAGTCATGTTCGCCCCTGGTTTCAGCTCCGGTTGAAGAACGCGCGCACGGCCGCGATGGTCTCGGCCACTTCGGGCTCGGTGATGCCCTGGTACAGCGGAAGCGAAAGCACGGTGCGCGAGCACTCCATCGAGACGGGGAAATCCTCCGGCGCGTACCCCAGGTGGAGGTAGGCCTTCTGGACGTGAAGCGGGATGGGGTAGTGCACCGCGGTGCCGATGCCCCGCTCGGTGAGGAAGGCGCGCAGGGCGTCGCGCTGCTGCGTGCGCACCGAGAACAGGTGCCAGGCGTGGGTCGCCCCCTCGGTGATCGGCGGGAGGACGAGGTCGCCGACCTGGCGCAGGCCGTCGTAGTAAACGTCCGCCCAGTGGGCCCGCTGGCGGTTCCACTCGGGCAGATGCCGGAGCTTCTCGTTGAGCACGGCCGCCTTCAGGGCGTCCATGCGGGCGTTGTATCCCTCGAACTCGTGGGCGTAGCGGGCGCTCTGGCCGTGATTGCGCAGGGCCAGGACTTTCTGGGCCAGCTCCTCGGAGTGGGTGGTCACGAAACCGCCCTCGCCGGTGGCGCCCAGATTCTTGGTGGGGTAGAAGCTGAAGGTGCCCATGGTGCCGAGGCCGCCGACGGCGCGGCCGCCGAGCGTGGCGCCGTGCGCCTGGCAGGCGTCCTCGACCACCCACAGCTTGTGGCGGCGGGCGATGTCCATGATGGCGTCCATGGGCGCCGGATTGCCGTAGAGGTGCACCGGGATGATGCCGCGGGTGCGCGGGGTGATGGCGGCCTCGAGCTTCCGCGGGTCCATGTTGTAGGTGTCCGGATCGATGTCCACGAACACCAGCCGAGCGACGTTCTGGGTGATCACCTCGGCGGTGGCGATGAAGGTGAACGGGACGGTGATGATTTCGTCGCCCGGCTCCAGGCCGCAGGCGGCGATGGCCAGGCGCAGAGCGTCGGTGCCGCTGTTGACGGCGACGCCGTGCGGCACCTGGCAGAAGCGGGCGAAGTTGGCCTCGAACTCCTGCACGTAGGCGCCGCCGATGAAGGCGCTCTTTTCGAGGATGTCCGAGAACAGGGCCAGGGCGCGGTCGCGGATCTCGCGGTTCTGGCGGCTGAGATCCAGGAAGGGAACAGGCATAGGGGCTACTCCTTGACAGTGTGTGCGGTGGGTCGGGCCTCGGTCCGCGCGGTCGCGACCGGCGGTGTCCGGTCCCGCCGGCGGGTCAGCGTGAGGCGGCGGCCGCCTGCGCCTGGAACCAGGCGAGCGTCCGGGTCAGGCCGTCCTCGAAGCCCACGCGGGGCAGGTAATTCAGGTATTCGCGGGCGGCGGTGATGTCGGCCTCGGAGTGTCGCACGTCGCCGCGGCGGGGCGGCTCGTGCACGGGTCGGAGACCTGCGCCCAGCCTGCGGTTCAGCAGGTCGACGATGGCGAGCAGGTCCACCCGGACGCCGCAGGCGATGTTGAACACCCGGCCGCAGGCGGCGGGCGGCGCCGCGGCCGCCAGCAGGTTGGCCTCCACCACGTTGTCGATGTACGAAAAGTCCCGCGACTGCCGGCCGTCGCCGTAGATGATCGGCGGCTCGCCGCGGAGCATCCGGCTGATGAACAGGGGGATGACGGCGGCGTACTGGGAGGCGGGGTTCTGCCGCGGTCCGAACACGTTGAAATAGCGGAGCGCCACCGTCTCCAGTCCGTAGAGCTGGTGGAACTGACGGCAGTAGATCTCACCGGCCAGTTTCGTCAGGGCGTACGGCGACAGCGGGTCCGTCGGCATCGTCTCGCGCTTGGGCAGCGTCGGGGTGTCGCCGTAGGCGGACGAGGAGGCGGCGTAGACGACGCGCCGCGCCCCGCCGTCGCGGGCCGCCAGCAGCACGGCCAGGGTGCCGCCGATATTGTGCTCGTTGGTCCGGGCGGGGTCGTCCACCGAACGCTGCACGGACGCCAGGGCCGCCTGGTGGTAGACGGTGTCGACGTCGGTGACGCAGCGGCGCAGCAGCGCGGCGTCGGTGACGGAGCCCTCGACGATCTCCAGTCGGCCGTCCCCGGCGGCGGCGAGCGCCTCGGCCAGGTTCTCCCGGCGGCCCGTGCTGAAGTTGTCGATGACGCGGACCCGCCGCCCGCGCGCCAGCAGCGCGTCCACCAGATTGGAGCCGATGAAGCCCGCGCCGCCGGTGACGATGTCCCACGCCATAGACAACCCCCGAATAAAAGATGCCATCTTAGCAGAAAGTCGCGGCGCCGGCCACCGGTTCCTGAAAAATTATTGAAACACCCGGAGGCGTGTGGTACCCTGCTCCACTTGATTTCGACCAGGAGGTTGACCATGGCCATCAACGGCAAGCACCTGTTCTCTTCGGAATCGGTCACCGAAGGGCATCCCGATAAGATCGCCGACCAGATTTCCGACGGCGTCCTCGACGCCATCATGGCCCAGGATCCCTACGGCCGCGTCGCCTGCGAGACCCTCGTCACCACCGGGCTGACCCTGGTGGCCGGCGAGATCACCACCGATTGCTACGTGCACGTTCCGGAAATCGTCCGCGAGACCATCAAGAAGATCGGCTACACCAGCGCCGAATACGGCTTCGACTACCTGACCTGCGGCGTCATCACCACCATCGACAAGCAGTCGCCCGACATCGCCATGGGCGTGGACACCGGCGGCGCCGGCGACCAGGGCATCATGTTCGGCTTCGCCTGCAACGAGACCGAGGAATTGATGCCCATGCCCATCCACCTGGCCCACCAGCTCACGCTGCGCCTCACCGAGTGCCGCCGGAAGAACATCCTCCATTTCCTCCGCCCCGACGGCAAAAGCCAGGTCACCGTGGAGTACGACGGCAACAAGCCGGTGCGGGTCCCCGCGGTGGTGGTGAGCACCCAGCACCATCCCGAGATCCCCATCGAGGAGCTGCGGGAGCAGATCCGCGAGCACATCGTCGCCCCGGTTATCCCGGCCGAGATGATCACTCCCGAGACGAAGTATTACATCAACCCCACCGGCCGCTTCGTGATGGGCGGTCCCCAGGCCGACTGCGGGCTCACCGGCCGCAAGATCATCGTGGACACCTACGGCGGCGTGGGCTCCCACGGCGGCGGCGCCTTCTCGGGCAAGGACCCGTCGAAGGTGGACCGCTCCGCCTCCTACATGGCCCGTTACATCGCCAAGAACGTGGTTGCCGCCGGCCTGGCCGACACGATTGAGCTGCAGCTGGCCTACGCCATCGGCGTGGTGGAGCCCGTCAGCATCATGGTGGACACCTTCGGCACGGCCAAGGTGGACGAGGACAAGTTGAAAAAGGTCATCCAGGAAGTCTTCCCCCTGACCCCGCGGGGCATCATCGAGCACCTGGACCTGCGGCGGCCCATCTACCGGCGCACCGCCGCCTACGGCCACTTCGGCCGCAGGGAGCCCGGGTTCACCTGGGAGCTCACCGACAAGGTGGACGTGCTCAAGAGCGCCTTCAACCTGTAGCCGCTTCGAAGCCCGCCCGGCGGGCGACGGCATATTCCGAGGGGACCTCCGGGTCCCCTCGTTCATTTATTGGCTATTGTTGATTGCTTATATATTATTGGCTATTTTGGGGCGAGTTGGGCCTTGCCGAAATGTGGATCTGGGGACCTGGGTGCTGGGACCTGGGATCTGGGACCTGGGACCTGGGACCTGGGATCTGGGACCTGGGCCCTGAGTACTGGGACCTGGGCCTTTGGACCTGGGATCCGGGACCTGGATCCAGGGATTTGGGTTTTGGGAATTGGGATCAATTAACCAGGACCCAGAACCCAGGTCCTAGGTCCTCGGTCCTTGGTCCGAAGTCCAATGTCCGATGACCGATCGCCGTTTCGCCGGCTCGCCCCTCGCCAGTTCGATCCCCGCCGGCCCGCCCTTCGCCGGTTCGATTCCTGCCGGCTCGCTCCGCGGGGGGTTGCGCCGGGGCGCCGGGCTGGACTATACTGACATTTTGCATCGTCCCGCATCACAACCGCATGGGAGGCTTTCATGAATAACCTGGAACAGCAGCTCCGCGACCTGGCCGCCAAGGTGGTGGAGAACAACCTGTGGCGCCAGCGCCGCTGCATCAACCTGATCCCGTCGGAGAACACCCCGTCGCTGCTGGTGAAGCTGTGTGAAATCAGCGATCCCTCCGGCCGCTACGCCGAGCACAAGACCGCGCTGAAGAAGGAGATCGAGGCCCTCACCGGCACCGGGGCGCTCAAGGGCGACCAGGTCTACTACTACCAGGCCACCGATTTCATCTACGAGGTGGAGGAGCGGCTCAAGCAGGAGTTCGGCGCCTACCTCGGCGCCTCCGAGGTGGAGGCCCGCCCCGTGAGCGGCCAGATGGCCAACGAGATCGTCTTCAAGGCCACGGTCAAGTTCCTCGGCGGCGCCGGCGAGGGCTTCCCCAAGCTGACCGCGACGGGTCGCCTAGCCACCGCCATGAACAACAACCTGAACTACGGCGGCCACCTCAGCGCCCAGCCGTTCGGCGCCCTGTTCAACTTCGCCGACGGCGACCCGGTCAACTTCCCCCTTGAGGCCGGCAACCCCTACAAGATCGATGTGGCCCGGATGCTGGAACTGGTGCGCGAGCACCGGCCGCCCATCATCGTGTTCGGCAAGAGCATGTTCCTGCACCCCGAGCCGGTCAAGCCCCTCCGTGAGCTGGTGGACGCGATGCCCGACTACCGGCCCGTGATCATGTACGACGGCGCCCACGTCATGGGCATCCTGGGCCCCGGCTTCCAGGATCCGCTGGCCGAGGGCGCCGACGTGGTCACCGGCTCCACTCACAAGACCTTCTTCGGCCCGCAGCGCGGCATCATCGCCGGGCGCATGCCCAAGGGCGCGCCGCTGCGCAAGCTCTGGCTCGAGATCAACGCCCGCTCCTTCCCGGGCTCCACCAGCAACCATCACCTGGGCACCCTGCTGGCGATGCTGGCGGCCACCCTCGAGATGAACCACTTCAAGGCCGAGTACCAGGCCGCGGTGCTGGCCAACGCCCGCGCGTTCGCCGCCGCCTGCCACGCCGCCGGCATCCCGGTGGAAGGGGGCGAGGCCGACGGCTTCACCCGCACCCACCAGGTGGTCATCCGGGTCAAGCCGTTCGGCGACGGCAAGGAGGTCGCCGCCCGCCTGGAGGCCAACAACATCATCACCAACTACCAGGCGCTCCCCGACGACGAGACGTTCTACCACCCGAGCGGCATCCGCATGGGCGTGTCCGAGATGACCCGGTTCGGCATGGGCCCGGCGGACTTCGCCGAGCTGGCCCGGCTGCTCGCCGACGTGGTCATCCGGAAGAAGGACGTCGCCGCCGACGTGGCCGCCTTCCGCGGGAAGTTCAGCCGGATGGGCTTCTGCCTCGACGCCGAGGCGACGATGCAGGTCGCGCCGGCCGTCTTCGCCAGCGTCTTCCCCGATTCGTCGTACTTCCAGAGCTTCGCCGAGGCGCTGCGGCGGATCTGATCGAACCGGCGAACCAGCGAGCCGGCGAACCGGCTCGCGTCGTGCTCGTAATCCCAACCCGGCGGAGCCGGAGCCAAGCGGTGGGTTGGCGGTGAATGGGCCCGAGACCGTGCGTCTGGGCACGCTCCTTCTCCAGCCCCGCTCCGCGGGGCTTGTGCCCCCTGTAGCCCGTCCGTTTACGGACGGGTCGGCGGCGTCGGGTTGGATTCGTATTCAGCCCGGTTCACCGGGCTTGTTCATTTCTACGGCCCCCGTTCCAACGGGGGCCGGCATTGCCAAGCCCCCTGAAGGGGGCTGGCCCCCAACCCCGACGTTCGGCCCCGTCGCTGGAAGCGACGGGCTAGTTTAATCCAAGGCCGGTGAACCGGCCTGGGAGAGGGTGCTGCCGATCAGATGGGCCCGATGAATCGAAAAATATTTCGTCAAATTTTGGCAGAATTTCGGGCGTAACTGAGTAATCGTTATCGTAATCGTGCCCGTGATCGAATCCCGCTCACGGGCACGTTTTTTATATAACGAGCAGAAATCTGAGCAATTGGACATGGGCCCTCGGTGCTGGGACCTGGGGTCTCGGTCTTGGGTGCTGGATGTTGAATCCAAAACCCAGTTCCCAGAACCCAGGTCCCAGGTCCCCGAACCCAGTGACTCCTTTGTGTTCTCCGTGCCTTCGTGGTGAATCCGCGACTTACCGCTTCCCGGGCACCAGCGGCACGAACCGCACCGGCATGAGATTTTCGGTGCGGGTGCGGCCGTCCGGCTCCCGGGTGATGCGGAGCAGGTACTGGATGTCGTGGGTTCCCCCCACGGGGATGACCATCACCCCGCCCGGCGCGAGCTGTTCCACCAGCCGTGGCGGCACCGTCGGCGCCGCCGCGGTGACCACGATGGCGTCGAAGGGCGCCGCCTCGGGCCAGCCGCCGTAGCCGTCGCCGATGCGGCAGCGCACGTTGGGGCAGGGGAGCGCCGCGAGCAGGGCCGCCGCCTTCTGCCCGAGCTCCGGCAGCAGTTCGATGGTGTACACCTGGGCCACCAGCGCCGCCAGCACCGCGGCCTGATAGCCGGAGCCGGTGCCCACCTCCAGCACCTTGTGCTCGGGCCGCGGGCGGATCGCCTCGGTCATGAAGGCGACGATGTACGGCTGCGAGATGGTCTGGCCGCTGCCGATGGGGAGCGGCCCGTCCTCGTAGGCGGCGGCGATGTAGGGCTCCGGGACGAAGCGTTGGCGGGGCACGGCGAGCATGGCGGCAAGCACGCGCTCGTCGCGGACGCCGCGGGCGCGGATCTGCTCGTCCACCATGCGGCGTCGCAGCGCCGCGAAGCCGTCGTCGCCGGGCGGCCCCGGCGGTGTCGATGGGGCGCCGTTGGGTCCGGCGGCGCCGGGCGCCCGGCAGGCAAGCAGGACGGCCAGCCCGGTCCCCGCGACGAGCAGGGCCCACAGCAGGAGGTACTTCATGGCGTTTCTCCTCGGCGGCCTGTTGCCCCTATTGTAATGCGCCGCCCGCCGGGGCGCAACCGGGAGGCGGAACGGTGAACGGTGAACAGTGAACAGTGAGGAGATAGGAGTTCCTTGCCCGTCGTGCTCGTCATTCGTAATCGTGATCGTAATCGTAATCGTGATCGCCATCGCCATCGCCATCGCCATCGCCATCGAGACTCGAGGCTCGTTCCCGGCCACCGGGTCTCGCGGTTCGGGGTTCGGGGCTCGGCACTCGCAACCAAGGATCAACCATCAACTATCAACCTTCAACAATAGTCGGACTTGGGACCTGGGACATGGGTTCTGGTTGTCGGACTTTGGACCTGGGACCTGGGTGCTAGGTCCTTGCTGACAAATCCCAGATCCAATGATGATGAACGAATGCCGCAGCTGAAGCGGCGGCAAACAATCAAGATGATGGACCACCCGACTATGAGGCGCGCCGGCATGGCGTTATGCTACGGGAATCGGCGCCTGGCACAGCTGCTGCCGCCGAGCATCGACGACTGCGTGCCGACCGCCCGCCCCGGGCGAATGGTCTGATCAGAATGCGCCGGCGCTGGACGCCATCCGGTGGTGGAAATGACACGCCGCGATATGGATCGATTTTCTGGTGGGGCGTCAGGGTGACGGACCCATTCACGGAGAATCCACCTGTCCCTGCGGCTCCTCTTCCGCTGCCAGCCGGAAGTGGACGGTCACCGTGCCGCGAACCGGGACTGGACGGCCGTTCAGGATCATCGGCTTGTACCGCCATTTTCGAACCGCATCCGCCGCCGCTGCTTGCAGCAGCGGGTGTCCGGACACGGGGCGCACGTCGCTGACCTCGCCCCGGGTGTTGACCTGGATATCCAAAACGACAGTGCCCTGAAGGCGCGCCGCACGGGCCACCGCCGGATATTGCGGCGGTACACGCTCCAGGGGGGCGGACTCCAGATAGTCCGTGGATACATGGATCGGGGTCTCGTCTTCTGCGTCGGTCAGTGATCCGTCCCCTGCCGGGTGGGGAGCCGCTGCCCCCTTCCGGACCGATTTCCCGTCGCCAAGCGGTGCGTCGAGAACGCTTCCCTCGAAACCTCCCTCGACGCCTCCCTCGAAAATTTCGTCCGCGGCGCCGTCGTCGGCGGAGGGCGGGGGAGGCGGCAACTCGATCGAGACCTCATCCGATGATGCCGGATCCAGGCGGTCCGGGGGAGCGGACACGGCCGGTCCCTCAGCCAGCGCGTGAATGTACCCGGCCATCGTTCGATGGACCCACCAGTGGGCGCCGACCGCCAGGGCCAGAATCGCCAAAAAAACGATTGGCTGGATCATCGGTGCGGTTGTCCGGCCGCCGTCCCGCCGGTACCGCCAGGCCAGGAATGCTGCCGGTAGCAGAGCCAGGATACCACCGCCGAAATACAACAGCGTCAGATGAGGAGATGAAAGGACCAGATCGTGGGACGCGGTCATGGCGAACTGCGTACAGACGTCGATCCGGAACAGCAGGGCCACTGTGCCGGCCGCCGACCAGAAGGCCAGTCCCACCGCCGCCGCGGCGGCCACCCCGCCTGGCGAGCGCCCCGCCCATCCGGACAGAGCCCACAGCACCACCGCTCCGACGGCCAGGAGCACCAACCACCCGGCCGATTCGTGGCGGAGCACCCAGAACACGATCAATCCCAGCGCCGGCAGCCCCATCGCGGCGGCCGGTAAAATGCCCGCCGGCTGGAGCCGCCGTTCCCGCTCGCCCAGGGCCAGGAGCAGCAAGCCCGCTCCGATGGAGGCCAGCAGCCAGCAGGCGAACCAGGAGCCCGACAAAGGAAACAGCATGATCTCGGCCAGGCCGGCGGCCACGGCCCCCATTCCCCCAACTCCCATCGCCACGGCCTTGTCGATCTCGGCCAAGCCGGGCCGGGCCAGAAACTCTCCGGCCAGCCAGGGAAGAATTCCGGCAGCCCAGCAGGCGGCGGCCGGAATGCGCCAACCCAGGCCGCGGAGCACGAGACAGACAACGGCGACAACCACCGCCGTGGCTGCCACTGCCAGCCAGATCAGCAGATGTAGCTTGGGGATTGCCGCCCAGATGTCCGCTCCGGCCACCGGCTGACTTCTCGCGATCCATAGCCCCATCGTGCCCAGGGCGGCCATCGAGCCGAGGAGGGGCAGGGCGGCGGCTGAAACGATGCCTGGCGTAGTCGAACGGGTCCGGACGGAAGGATCGGGCGCCTCCGCACCGGATGCATGCACCGTGGGCATGAGTGACCTCCTGAACCGTATCGGTTTGGCCCATTTCTTCCTGGTCGTGCGCCGGCGGGCCGGGCGGCGCCACATCCTGCCCCAACGCCCAAAACGGTGCAGGCGCAGGATCCCGAGTGGATGTCCGCAAAGAAGGAGGAGTCGGAACAATGGTACCATGCGGTGCGTGGCGGCATCAAGAACCGTCGGTTCGGCACGTGATGAATTGCACCCGTCCGGCATTCGCGCCGCTGCGGTGCACGGGCGGCGCGGGGCCAGGCAGAACTCGGGGCGTGACGGTGCGTTCGTGACCGCCCGTCCACCCGGTTGTTGCCGCCCCTTCGGTTATCGGTATGCAAGGGCAGCGATTTGCTGTAATAATGATGATTCTGCAAGAACTCACCGGGAGGTGTCCCATGAACGGACGTCTGGGTTGGATCGGGATCCTGGTGGCGATGTCTGTGGCCGGGGCCGGGTTGACCGCGCTCTTGTCCGACGGGGTGGCGGTCCGTGGCGACAGCCGTGGCTGCCAGTCGGCAGAGACGGGCAGCCCGCAAGTGGATCCGCCCGGCAACAGCGCAACCGGTGAAAAAATCTCGCTGGGCGCCAAAACCGCCATCATCCCCGCGCCGGTGTGGGTGATCGGATCCTATGACAAGGAGGGGAAGCCCAACCTGATGACGGCCGCATGGGTGGGAATCTGCGCCTCGACCCCGCCATCCGTCACGGTCTGTCTGCGGAAAGCCACCTACACGCATGGCAACATCATGGAGCGGAAAGCCTTCACGGTGAACATCGCTTCGGAATCGCTGGCCCGGTACGCCGCGTATGTCGGCCGGGTATCCGGAAGGACTCAGGACAAGTTTCTAAAGACGGGCCTGACACCGGTGAAAAGCGCCCGGGTGGATGCCCCGTTCGTCAAAGAGTTCCCCCTGGTCGCGGAATGCAAGGTCCGGCAGACGGTGGAGGTGGGTTCGCACACCGTGTTCATCGGGGAAATCGTGGACGTGAAGGCGGACCCGTCCATTCTCGGTGAGGATGGCGTTCCCGACATGGGCAAGCTGAAGCCGTTCGTATTCTCTCCCGGCAGTTCCCAATTCTATGGAATCGGGCCGAGCCTGGGCCGCGTGTCGGAATTGGCCAAAGAAGCGGAAAAATAGCTGCCGGCGATTTCTCAGTCAGGCAGCGCGTCCGGAATCGGGCACATCCTTCCCGGTGTGTACTTACTTACGATTCTCCCGGACGACGGATTGCGCCAGCCGCACGGGTCGGCTCGCGCAACAGCTCGGACGCCGGGTGAAGCTAAGCTTAAAACACCTCGAAGGTCCCTTCGGCCACCTTCTGGCCGGCCACGAATAGCTCCACCCGATAGACGCCGGGCGCCCAGGTACCGGGCTCGCGTCCGCCGAAACCCATGAAGTGGGACGAACTGGTCCACGGCGATTGGATGAAATAATTCTGCGTCTGCCGGTTGAGGAGCGAGCCGTCCGGTCCGAAGCAGAAGGATTCAATCGAAAAATCGATCCGCCGGCCCGGGTCCGGATAGGCGAGATTGGTCTCCCACCAGACGAGCCGGGTGGTGGACCGGGGGAACCGCGTGGTGTAGACCCGTTGCTCCGCGGGGACCGCGTCGATCCCGCTCTCGAAGAATTTCACGCTGGTCACCGTGGCCTGCAGCGACGGGATGCCGGCCGCCGGCTCGCGCGTCAGCCCCTCCATGATCCGGGCGGCCAGGTCGAGGTCGATGGGCTCCGCGGGACGATCGGCGCCGAAGATACCCGCCGTGTCCGTGGCATCCGCCGTGCCCGTGGCATTCGCCGTCCTCGTGGTATCCGCCACGCGTTGCGGCTCCCCACGGTCTGCATTTTCCCAGGACACGTACCGGATGTTCTCCCAGACCCGATCCAGTTGGGCGGGATCGAAGGCCGCCGTGACGGCCGGCTGGGCGGGCGCGCAGGTGGCCACCTGGCCGGATCGGAGGTCCACCCGGGCGTCCCCCCGGCCGGCGTGCAGCACCGGCTTCCCCTCGAGCACGAAGAATTTCAACCGGGCGTCCGCCTCCGGCTGGACGTACACCTCCGACTCCAGCTCCAGGTACTGGATGTCGCTGAGCACCGTGTCGCCGGCGTGCCAGGAGAACACGCCGTACTTCTTGGCGTTGGCCATGGCCGGGCCCACGCCCGGGATCCGGCGCAGCACCCACTCCACCGGGTTGGGAAATTTGTGGACTTTGTTGAATGCATCTCTCGACGAGCCGTCGAAGGTCTCGTTGGGTACCTGGGTGAAGAGGATCCCGTAATCACGCAGCGTCCGGCCCCAGCGGTTGGTGATCTCGCCCGAGAGACCCCGCGTGACTCCCACCGTGAACTGCCCCCCGCCCACCGTGTACAGACCCGGCCGGTAGAATGCCCGGCCCCGCACCCCGCCCTCCCACTCCAGGTCGACGCTGGAAAGGATCGGCCACCGGGTGTCACCGCCCGCCGTCCGGGTGACCCGCTGGCCGGTGTCGGCCAGCACCACCCGGTCGCCGTCATACAGCCAGGCCGAATGGATGGCTTCGGCGTCGGCGCTCCGGTCCGCCGGCGGGGCGGCGCTGTCCCGCACGAACAGGGCGCCGTCTTTCCGGGCGACGTCCTGTTTTCGGATGACGAAGACTTTTCCCGACACGCCCTTGATTTCGGCCGCCGGCGCCGGCACGTCCACCTCGATCCGGAAGCGGTCTTCGTAGGCCAGCGCGCGGTTGGAAGGCATGTGGTACCGGCGGTCCAGCAGGTCCACCCGGAGGGTGATGGGGCCGGTGCGTTCGGTGGTCAGCACGCGCTCCACCCGGATTTCGCGCTCGGACACCGCAATTGAAGCGTCGCCGGGCTCTGAATTGAGGACCTGGTCGCCCAGGCGCACGGCGACCAGCACGTCGCCGGGCCGAGGATTTCCCGTGGCCTGCGGATACCGGACGTAGGCGATGACGGTGAGCGCGGCGCGGGTTCGGGAGAGATGCTGCAGCCGGACCCGGGCGCTGTGGATCCGGGGCGGATCGGGGCTGGCTGCCGGCTGGATCAGCCCGAAGATGGTCTCGGCGACGCTCCGGGCCGTCCGGCCGGCGGTGCCGTCGTCCACCACGGATTCGTCCAGGCGGTTGTACACGCTCACCCAGAGAAACCATCCGTCCCCGACTGCCTCCACCTTGTAGGCGGGGCGGCCCACGGGCGTCCCGTCCCGCTTGACGCTCTCGAAGTACTTGTACATGGTGCTCCGGCTGCCGATCCCGAAGTTTTCGGCGAGGACCTCCCACCGCTTCCGCTGGATTTCGCCGATGGCCCAGTTGAAGTGTTCCTCCGCCTCGTCGGCGGCGTTGAATTTTTTCAAGTCGATGTACACGTGGGGGATGTTGGTGCCGCCGTACCGGGCCAACGCCTGGCTGGCGTAGGCATAGCCTTTGGTCACACTCGAAGTCGGCGAGACGCCCACATGAGGATCCTTGGGAGTCCAGCCGGCCAGGTGGCGGTCGGTCTGAATGGCCCGCTGGACGATTTCGGCCGGGTCACCCTGGCCGGCGACAGAGACCGCGCAGATGACCAGCCCGGCGAGCACGACGATCATCCGTCCTGCGTCCGTTTTCAGACCGTTTCTCCGCCTCCGGTTTCTGCTCGTGGTCATCATGCCGCCTCCTGGGATCTGTGTTCTGTCATCCCCGCCGGCCCTTCCATTGGCTGAATCTGTGATAGTCCCTCCCGACAGCGACACCGTCAGCGTGCACTCGCCTGCTCGTCGGTTGACTCGCGCCGGCTACCGTAGAGGATTCATTCCACCTGATGAATATATTTCGATTGTATTTTTTGGGTCTGAATTGTCAAGAATTGTCGCTGTCCGGAACCGAATATTCCTGCCGGTGGCACGCGGGATCGACCGTCCGTGGTCCGACCCGTGGTGGACGCCGCCGCCTGTTTCCCGCTATACTGCACCGGCAGTGGAACCGGAGGAGCCGACGTGCTGACGCCCGAACTGCGCCGCATCTTCGCCGCCTGGGGCCACCCCGTGGACGAGGCGGCGGCGGCGCGTTTCCTCGCCGGTTACGCCGACCCCGCCGCGGCGGCCCGGGAGATGGTCGCGTTCGCCCAGGCCGGCGCCGCCGGGGAGTTGGGCATCCCGTTCGACCCGGCCGCCTTCCTCGCCGACACCTTTCTGGCCCGCAACCTGCCGCTCCTCACCGACCGGGCCGGCGCCGCGCTGTTGCGCTTCCCGCCCGGCTCGCCCGTTTATGCCGTGGCGGCCCGAACGGCGCCCACCCTCGTCGCCGTTCAGCTGGAGGCCGCTTTCCCCGGCCTGGCCGAGGTCCTGCCGCGGCTCTGCCCGACGCTGTCGGCGCCGGTGAACCTCGCCGGGGCGGTGGCCGACGTGGCCTGGGAGGACGTCAAGACCGGCGTCATGGGCGCCACCACCGGCGCGTTCCACGTCCGCCTGGGCGGGGCGGCGGCCGGGCAGCGCCTGGTTCTCAAACAGATGGACATGGCGGTGGAGCGGGTCCTGGCGGCGATGGTCGCCGAGGTGTTCGAACTCCCGGCGGTGGACATTCTTTGGACCGGCTCCGCCTGGTCCGCCATGCGGCCGGTGGCCGGCCGGTCGCTGCGCGATATCTCGGGCAATCCCCTCACCGAGCCGAGGCGCCGGTGCTGGAGCCCGGCGGCGGTGGCGCGCGTGGCCGAAGAGCTGGGCCGGGAGTCGGCGCTGGCGTGGTCATGCCGACTCTTCGGCCGGCACAGCGGCAACCTCATCGCCACCCACCCGGATGACCTTGCGGAAGGCGGCTACGTCCGGATCGACTTCGGCCAGTCGCTGCTCCCGTCGCGCAACCGCTATCTCGAGGCGGTGATGCCGCTCTGGCACCTGCGCCGCTTCTTCCCCGCCGAGGGAACCGGCGGCTATGAGGAGCCACCGGTGTGCGCCGCCGTGGCGCGCGGCTTCACCGGCATCGCCGCGACGGCGCGGCGTGCCCGCGCCGCCGTCGCGCGGCATCTGGCGGCGGCGGTGGGCCTGCCGCTTCCCGAAATGGACGGCGAAGCGCCGGATCCCCGGGTGACGCCCGCTCATGTGGCAGCGGTTGTGGCGGAACTTGAGGCAGGGCCGGAACCGGCGGCGGCGTTCAACGAGCTGTACAGCCGGTTCTACCAGGGGTTCTGGCAGGTGCACGGCTGGCAGGAGCACCTCCCGCCCGCCGACCACCGCCAGGAGCTGAGCGCCGACGAGTTCCACGGCCTGCTGCCGGAGCGCACCTGGATCGAGGAGCAAGGGTGAATAGGATAATGGGTGAATCGGTGAATGGGTGAATCGGTGAATCGATCCTTTCGTGCTCGTAATCGTGCTCGTGATCGCAATCGTGATCGTAATCGAGGCTCGATGCTCGAGACTCGAGGCTCGTTCCCGTAACGCGGACATCGGATATCGGACATCGGTCTGCAGCATCCGATTCCCAGTATCCGAGTCCCGACGCATTCTGTCCGTTTCCGGACAGAACATGTCCGCTTCTCAAACAAACGTGAATGTCCGGCAAGGGACCTGGGTTGAGTGATTCACCGGCGGATGGTTCATCCCGCCCCTGGTAGTCCTTGTTGTAACCCCTTTACCATCAATGTCAAACCTGGTTCAGATTTGCGGGCGGGGTAGCGGCCGGTTCGGCGGAATCCGTCCCCGCTGGGGAAGTGGTATGCCGGTTGCATATGTAGAGGTGTTAGATATGTAAAGTGAGGAAATATGACATCCAAAGCTCTCATCGCCGCTTCGGCCAAGCCCATCATCCTGTCGCTACTCCTGACAGGGGAGAGTTACGGTTACGAGATCCTGCAGCGGGTCCGCCAGGTGTCGGGCGGCCGGCTCGGCTGGTCCAGCGCCATGCTCTACCCGGTGCTCCATCGGCTGGAGAAGGACGGCCTCATCCGCTCCGAGTGGAAGCTCTCCGAGGAGGGGCGGATGCGCAAGTACTACACCCTGTCCGACGCCGGGCGTCTGGAGCTGGCGGCCGAAAAGGAGGACTGGACCGCCGTCACGGCCTCGCTGGCCCGGCTCTGGGGCCGGATCGAAGCGGCGGAGGAGTAGGGGGGCGCCATGTTCGATCTGGAAGACTCCATCCGGCAGTGGAAGCGGGAGCTGGCGGCCAGCTCGGCGCTGGAGGACGGCTATGTCGCGGAGCTCGAGGCGGGACTGCGGGACGAAGTGGCCGCCCGCGTGCGTTCGGGCCAAGCGGAGGAGGCGGCGTTCCGCGAGGCGGTGGCGGGGATGGGGGACGTCGAGGCGGTGGGCGCCGAGTTTCACAAGGTGTACACCACCCGCCGCTCCGGGCGCCCGCCCTGGCAGGCGCCCCTCTGCCTGTCGCCGCTCGTGTGGAACATGGTCAAGGTCGCCGTGCGGCAGATGCGCCGCTACAAGGGGTACGCCCTGATCCACGTGGCCGGGCTGACGGTGGGCATGCTCTGCTTCCTGCTCATCACGGTCTGGGTGCGGGACGAGCTGAGCTTCGACGGCTTCCACGTCCACAAGGACCGGGTCTACCGAGTGCTGTACGCCGAGCGCGACGGCGGCCTGCACACCGCGGTGTCGTACGCGCTGCCGCCCGGGATGGCCGCGGAGATCCCCGAGGTGGAGGCGAGCGCCCGGGTGTGGCCCTGGACCGGCTCCCTGGTGATCCGCGGCGACATCCGCCACCAGGAAGACGCCATCCACCTGACCGATCCCGACTTTTTCCGGATGTTCAGCTTCGAGTTCGTCCGCGGAACTCCGGAGATGGCGCTTCCCGACCTGCACTCGGTGGTCCTGACCGAGTCCGCCGCGCGGCGGTACTTCGGGGACGACGAACCGCTCGGCCAGACCTTGCATGTCGCGGAGATCGACGAGGACTTCCGGGTCACCGGCGTCATCCGGGACCTGCCGCCCAACTCCCACCTGCAGTTCGAATTGGTGGGCCGGGTGGAATGGCTGGGCGAGGACCGGCTGGCGCGGTGGGAGGAGTGGGTGGCGCCCGCCTACGTCATGCTCCGGCCGGGGGCTTCCGCCGAAGCGGTGGAGGCCAAGGCGGCATCTCTGTTCCGGAGGGAGCTGGGCGAGATGCAGCGGATGATCTCGCCGGTGCTGCAGCCGTTGCCCCAAGTCCACCTCCGCGAGGACGGGACGCCGGCGAACCTGAGCCGGGTGGTCATCTTCTCCGGCATCGCGCTGTTGATCCTGGTCGTCGCTTGCGTCAATTTCATGAACCTGAGCACCATGCGGGCCACGCTCCGGGCACGGGAGGTGGGCCTGCGCAAGGTGGTGGGAGCCTCCCGCCTGCTGGTGGCCGCCCAGTTCATCGCCGAGGCGATGGTGCTGGCGGTGCTGTCCATGGGGCTGGCGGTGCTCGGCGGCTATCTGCTCCTGCCGCTGGTGAACGAGGCGGCTGGCCTGTCGCTGCGACTATTCGGCGACGACGCGTGGGGAATGTTCGCCATCCTGGCGGCGGCGACGCTGGTCACCGGACTGGTCTCCGGCAGCTACCCGGCGTTCGTGCTGTCGGCCTTCCGCCCAGTTGACACCCTCCGGAGCCGCGCCGCCGGCGGCCGCGGCGGCGTGCTGTTCCGCAAGGTCCTCATCGTCTTCCAACTCACCGTTTCGGTGGGGTTGCTCCTGTGCACCCTCGTCGTGGCCCGGCAGCTACGGTACATTCAGGACAAGGACCTGGGGCTGAACCGGCATCAGGTGGTGGTCCTGTTCAACAACCCGCGATTGAACCGGGATTTCGACGCGTTCAAGGCGCAGCTCGAGTCACGCGCCGGAATCGTGCGCGTCACCGCCGCCTCCCAGAATCCCACCGACGTGGGCACGGGGCTGGGCGTGTGGCCCGAGGGAGGGACGGACCGTGACCAGATCGGATTCGGCTACTGCGACGTGGACTACGATTTCTTCGAGACCTTTCGGATGACTGTCGTGCGGGGCCGGGCGTTCTCGCGGGCTTTCCCCGCCGACGCCGCTGAGGGTTGCCTGATCAACGAGAAGGCGGCCGCCGCGCTGGGGTGGCCCGATCCGGTGGGCCGCCGCCTCCATTTCAACCATCCCGGCGTCGATCCGGTCCGCCAGCGGCTGCGCGTCATCGGCGTGGTGCGGGATTTCCACTCCCGGCCGCTACGCGAGGCGGTGCAGCCGTTTCTGTTCCGGATGTACCGCCCCTGGCACTCCCGGGTGTTCGTCCGGGTGAGGCCGGACCGCGTGCCGGAGGCGCTGGCCGCCATCGGGGAGGTGTTCGGCGCGTTCGCGCCCGAATACCCGTTCCGCTATATCTTTTTGAGCGAGTTGTATCAGCGACAATACCGGGCCGATCACCAGTTGGGGTTGCTGTTCGACCTGTTCAGCCTGCTGGCGTGCTTCGTGGCCGGCCTGGGACTGTTCGGCTTGTCCGCGTTCACGGCGGAGCGGATGACCAAGGAGATCGGCGTCCGCAAGGCGTGCGGTGCGCCGACCCGGGATATCGCCACCCTGATCCTGCGGAAGTATGCCGGCCTCGTCCTGGCGGCCAACCTGCTGGCCTGGCTGGCCGGCTACCTGCTGATGACGGCGTGGCTGGACCAGTTCGCCTACCGGGTACCACTGGAACCCGGAGTGTTCTTGGCCGCCTCCGGTCTGATGGTGCTGGTGGTGGGGGTGTCGGTGGGCTACCGGACCTACCGGGCGGCGACGGCCCGGCCGGTGGACGCGCTCCGTTACGAATGACCCATCGGGCGGGTCTCCGCATGGGTGGATTGACAAATCACGGCGGGGTGCCATACTGGGGCCGGCCCGGAGGGATGGGCGACGACCGAGGTTGAGGCGCGAGGTGCGATGGGCGAAGACATTCTCATCCAGGCGGCGAGGTTTTCGCCGGACGGACGGCGCATGCTCACCGGCAGCGTGGACGGCGTGCTGGCGGAGTGGGACGCGAATAGCGCCCGGCGCCGCCGCCTCCTGCTGGATCCAGCGGGGAATGAGGATCACCCGGCAGCACCGCACGCGGGCGCCTTTGGGGAAGGGGCCCCGCCTCCCGGAACGGACATACTGGCGGCCGTCCGCGGCGGCTCCATCACGGCGGTCGCCTGGTTTCCCGATGGCCGGCGCTATGCCGCGGCCGTCGCCAACGGCTGGGCCGCGGTCTGGGACGCCGGGTCCGGCCGGGCGCTCTGCGCCTGGGAGGCGGACGCCACGGCCGTCGTTGTGATCGAGGTTTCACCCGACGGCCGGTGGCTGGCCACCGGCAGCTGCGAAACCGGCACCACCACGCTGCGCGTCTGGCGGATCGGGGAATCGTGGGCGGCACCACCCGTCGAGGCGTTTTCGAGCGACCGCATGATCGGCGGCGTCTTTTCGCTGTCGTTCTCCCCCGATAGCCGCTCGCTGGCTTCGGGCGGCTGGGGGTTCTCGGGTTACAGCGCGCCCATGATCTACGACGTGAACACCGGTGAGCGGGTCAACACCCTGCCCTGGGATGCCAGCCGAGCCATCAGTTTTTCCCCGGACGGCCAACGGCTGGCCACGGGAGACGAGTTCGGCAAGGTCAGCGTCTGGGACCTCGAGCGGCGGGCCCGGCTGGTCGAAAAGGAGGCGCACGGCGGAATCGTCAGCCTCGTCCTGTTTTCGCCCGACGGGCGGTCGCTCCTGTCCGGCAGCTGCGACGGCGGCCTGAAGCTTTGGGATGCCGCCAGTGGCGAACTCCGGATGGAACAGGCGTACGACGGCCTGGTCCTGGACGGCCGGTTCGAGGGGGACGGCCGCGGCGCGGCCGTCGTCACCGGCGTCCGGGGCGATGAGCGCCCGCGGATCCATCAGGTGAGGTTCTGACCCGTCAGGCCTCGTCGGGCGGGGTCGGGGGCGGACCATCCGATCCGTCACCGTAGCACCAGGGGATGAGTGCCCGGATCGCCGCGGGATCGGCGATGACCGGCTCCATCTCGAACATGCCGAAACCGCCGGCCGCCGCCACCTCCGGCGCCCGCGCCGGGTCGCCCAGGGCGACAATGGTTGCGCCGGTGCATTCGATGGGGAGGGCGGTGAACTGTTCGGCCGAGGCGCGATCCAGGTGGCAGACGCAATCCGGATCGGCGGCGTTCGGCAACCGCAAGTCCACCGCCGGCAGACGGTATTTACGGATCAAAGCGGTGATCTCGGGCGGCCATTGGGTGCGCCGGCCGCGCGGGGCGCCGCACGCCGTCAGCCGGTCGGCGATCGCCGGGACCGCCGGCCACGGATCGTCCGGCGGCAGCACCAGGGGATCCGCGGCCGCGAGCGTCCGGGCGGTCTCGTCCGCCTGGCGGCTCAGTTCGCCGGCGGTCAGCCGGTCCAGAACGGGCAGCAGCGGTTTCCCGGTTCCCCGGATCGCTTGAATGTCGCCGTGGAACCAATGCGTGGCCCGCTTTCCCCAGACGGCGGGCGTGACGACCGCCAGCACCGCCGCGCACTCCGCCAGCCGCCGCTCGTTCTGGCCCGCCAACGACGGACCGTGGCAGCCGTCGCGCCAGCGGTACCAGGTGTGGAACCCCTGGATATCCAGCCCGCGGGCCAGGGTCCGGGCCAGCGGCTCGTCGGCCGGGACGTAGGTGATGAAGACGAAGCTCATGGGCATCCTTCGGCGAGGCTCGGGGCTGGAAGCTTGAGACTCGCTCCCGATCGATCCAGCAATCGCAGGTTTACAGGTTCACAGGTTCGAAGGTTCAGGCCCACAATCATCGGCGTACTCGTTCTCGCCATCGTCATCGTCATCGACTACCTGCTACTCCTCGATCCGGAACACCGGCAGGCGCAATCCCCAGACGATGGCCAGCAGTCGGAGCAGCACCACCACGGCCAGTCCGATCAACGCGGCGGCGTCCCGGCCGACGCCCGCCGCCTGGAGCGCCACGTAGACCGTCGAGCCGGCGATGGCCGCGGTGGCGTAGATGTCGCGGCGCAGGATCAGCGGGATCTCGGCGCTCAGCACGTCGCGCACCATGCCGCCGGCCACTCCGGTCATGGTGCCCATGGCCACGGCGATGAGCGGCGCCACGTGGGCGGCTTCGGCGATGCGGGTGCCCGTGATCGTGAACAGGGCCAGTCCCAGGGCGTCGGCGATCGCCAGCGCCCGGCCGGGCGGCTGGCGGTGGCGGACGTAGAGGAGCGTGATCAGCGCGGCGATGGCGATCACCACCAGGTACACCGGGTCGGCGATCCAGAAAATGGGGTGGCGGTCCAGGAGGATGTCGCGCAGCGTCCCCCCGCCGATGGCGGTGACCACGGCGATCACCAGCACGCCGAGCAGGTCCAGCCCCTTGCGCCCGGCGGACAGGGCGCCGCTGGCGGCGAACACGGCCACGCCCACGAGATCGAGCACATGGAGCAGGGTTGCGGGTTGCTGGAACATCGGCTGAGATGATAATACAGGGAGGCGGCCGCCGTCCACCGGGGAACGCGGGCGCGGCGGCCGGCCGCGGCGTCAGCGGTCGCGCACGGCGAAGCGCCGCACGTCCTCGCTCCAGGGGGGCGCCGCGGCGATGGCGTCGGGCACCGCTTCGGGCTCGGCGACCACCTGCCACATGGACCGGTGGCGCTCGTCCATGAAGCGCTCGGCGATGGCGCTTTCCAGCAGCCGGACCAGCGGGTCGAAGAAGTTGCGCGTGTTCACCAGGATGATGGGGTTCAGGTACAGCCCGAGCCGCTTGAGGGTGACGGCCTCCAGCAGCTCCTCCAGGGTTCCGCAGCCGCCCGGCAGCGCCACGGCGGCGGCGCTCTCGGCCAGCATCAGGTGCTTCCGGACGCGCATGTCCTCCACCAGGCGGAGCTCCGTGAGGCCGGGGTGCCCCCACTCCAGGTCGGCCATGAACCGCGGCAGCACGCCGGTGACGCGGCCGCCGTGGGCGAGCGCGCCGTCGGCCAGCGCGCCCATGGAGCCCATGCCGCCGCCGCCGTAGATGACGGGATAGCCGCAGTCGGCCAGCGCCACGCCGAGACGGAAGGCGGCGTCGCGGTAGGCGGCGTCGGCCGCCGGGCTCGAGGCGCAGTAGACGCAGACGGGCGCTCGGTTTTCCGTTTGAACCATGATTCAGCCCCGTTCGCCGGCCGCTTTCCCGGGCCGGACCGACTCACTATATGACTCCGGAGAGGCGGATACAAGCCCCAAGATGCCGGCTACCGCGGACGGCGTGATGACGGCCCCCGGGAATCTAAGCGGGCGATTCCGGAGACGGCTTCGGGCGGGTCGCCCGCCAGGCCGCGAGGAAGAGGATGGCGAGAACCAGGTCCACGCCGGCGGCCGGCACCATGCCGAAATCCGTCCGCCCGGCGGCGAACAACCAGGTGATGCTGACGAAGCTCAGGGTTTTGACCAGGATGGCCGGGAGCATGATGGGGCGGTAACGGGCCGGGTCGGTGGCCAGGACGAGGTAGAGAATCTGCCAGACGAGATTGATGCCGACAAAACCGTAAAAGAAGACGGGATGCTCCAGACCGGGGGCCATCCGGTGTTCCATGAAGTACATCGGCGCCACGGCGAGAATCCCGAAAATTCCGGCGATCCGGAACACCCATCTGGCGAATGTCATGGCTATGTTCCTCCGCGTGAGTTGGATTCCACCGAGTCCGGAACCTGCAACGGTTCGGATCCGGCCGGAGGGCCGGTGCGGTCCTGTCATCTGGCGGACAGACGAAGACCTGCACCCCACACACGGATGTACGCCGACTGGGGATCGGATGTTCCCGGAGCGGCCAAGCGGGAAGATCGGCGCCGCCGGCACACCGCCATACCCTCACTCACCGACGTCGGATCGGGTTCGCCGTGGCTGTGGAGCTGTTCGGTCTTGGGGTGGAAGGCGCAGTGGAACAGGATGAACAGCCCCAGTCCGCGCGTTTGGTTGATCGTCCCCCCTCCGCCATCAGCACGGCGCAGTCCCCGCTGCATACCGGCGGGTCGGGCGCTGCTTTATCCGCCGATGACCACGGTCCAGGGACGGACGCGCCATTCGGCAATCAATCCGTTCTGCACGTACGGGTCGCTCTCGGCAAACGCCTCGGCCACACGGGGCGAGTCGCCGCGGAACACCAGCACCGCGCCGTCGGCGGGTTCGGCGAAGGCGCCGGCCATGACGAGCTCGCCCCGGGCGTGGGCCGCTTGGGCCAGGGCCAGGTGCGCGTCCCGGAACGGCGCGCGGCGGGCCACATAGTTCTCGACGGTGGTGTAGAACAGCAGATGGTAGCGCCCGGCGGATTCCGGCCGGCGCTGCTCCGTGGCCCGCTGAGCGCGGTAGGCCTGCAAGGCGGCGGTCAGTGACGCGCCGGCGCCGAACGCCCCGGCGATGAGGGCGATCAGACCGGCCATGCTGGTCGTGCCCGCCAGCGTCTGCAGCGCTGCGGCGGTCGACGCCAGGAAACAGGCCAGGACGATCAGGTTCAACATCAGATGGCGGCGGGACTGAGTCATGGAATGCCTCCTGAATCGGATGGGCCGGCGGCGCCGAGCTGGTCTAACAGGTCAAGACCGTCCCACTCGCCCCAGCGCTCGGTGATCCGCCCGCCGGCGATGCGGATGATCTCGATGCCGCGGAAGGTGATCCGCCGCCCGGTAGGCGCCGCGCCGAGGAACACGCCGCGATGGGTGCCGGCAGCGGTCCAGCGGATGGCCACCGTGGCGGTGGCGGTGTCCACCACCAGGTCCTCGGTGGTCGTTTCGAAGTCGGGGAACGCGGCGAAGAGCTCCGCCACGCCCGCCGCGTAGGCAGCCAGCCCCGGATCGCGGCCGGCGGGTGAGCGGTCCCGGAAGTCGGGCGCGTGCAGCTGAGCCAGGGCCGCCAGGTCGCGCTGCCGCCAGACGCGTTCCATCCAGTTGACGGCCACCGCCGCCAGGGCGGCGTACTCGGGATCGGGTGCGGTGGGCTGTGACGTCATGTCGACCATCCTCCCGAGGATGCGATAACGGCTGGCGGCGGCTGTAGGATGCCTGAAGCCAGCGCCGCCTCGTCCGGGACGTTAGTCGTCCCGCGGCGTGTAGCCGTCCAGATATTCGAGCTTCGGACGAACGAGCACGTCCCATGCCATGGGATCGTCGAAGTATATGCCCACGATCGCCACCAGAAATGTTTTCTTGCCCCGACGGGTGAGAAAGACGTTGCCGGCGGGTCCCGCCCGGCCCGGGACGACGGCGCAGTACGACTCGTCGCCCCAGCGGTAGAAATCGGGGACCTCCCGGAGAGAGCCGCCGCCGATCTGGGTGCCGACGCCGATGCCGCCCTTGAACAGGCGGTAGCTGTCGGCGGCGTCGGCTACGGAGTTTTCGAAGCCGACGACGGTGTTGATATAGAACACCTCGGCGGCGCCCTCCGGGGTTTCGAATGCATATTCGACTTCCAGCGATCCGTCGAAATAATGGTTCCGCCGGAAGGTCTCCTGGCCCTGGAGCGTGTCGGGATCGATGCCGAATCCGGCCAGATCCTGTTTCGTGACGAGGAGGGGCCGGTCCGCTACGCGGACGCGGCTCTCGGTGCAGCTGGTCAGGAGCGTGGCCGCCAGGATCAGACCGAGCGCGGCGGCGGCGCCCCGGTAAAACGGGGCGACCGGTCGTCCACGGGGGTGGTTGAGGCGACCGGAATCAGGCATGGCCGGCCTCCGGTGGCGGCGCGTCGTCCCGGTTTTTGCGTTTGCCGTGAGCCGAGACCGTCAGGTCGAACGGGTGACGGAATCCCCGCATGAAGCCGGCCTGGCCCACCACATCCAGCCGCCAGCGGATGTGGCCGTCGGGGTGGGTGGGGCCGGAGGGCCGGGCGTCGTCGGGGACGGTGAAGTCGCGCTCGCGCTCCAGCGCCTTGCCCTCGCGGACGCGGGTGTCCCGGATCTCGAGGACGGGGCGTTCGCAGAGCTGCTCCTGGTCCTCGACGGTGGAATGCGACTTGACGCTCACCCGGCGGCGGTACACCCGCTCGCCGACCAGGGTGACCGTGAGCTTCTTGAGCGCCACCGGTCCGGGCTGGCGCAGCCGCAGCCGCGCGGTCTGGCCGGGGCGCAGGGTCGCCCCGGGCGAGATGCTGAGTTCGGTCCACGGGATCTTCCGGCTTCGCCAGCCCTTGAGGCCGGCGATCAGGAGCAGCAGACCCACACCGCCGAACATGCCGCCCACCACCGCCATGACCCAGATGTCTTCGTCGCTCTTCGGCATGAAGATAAAGAGGATGATGATGGCGGCGCCGAACAGGAAGAGCGGAACGCCGAGGAGGAAGACGCAGGTCAACTGCTCGCTGGGCTTGGCGCCCGCGCGCGGCAGGCGTTCGAAGGCTGCGGCGGGCGTCGGGTCCGGTCCGGCGCCGGGAATATCATCATCCGCTCGGGTCATGGTCGTCTCGCACCTGAGCCGTTGATCGTGGGCCTAGTATACACCGGGGAACTTCAAAGTGAAGAGTGAGGAGTAAGGAGTGCGGATCCGTGCTCGTAAATCGTAATCGTAATCGTGATCGTGATCGTAATCGTGATCGTAATCGTGATCGAGGCTCGAGCCTCGAGGCTCGTTCCCGATCATCGGACATCGGAATTCGGACCTGGGTCTTGGGTTCCGGGTCCCAGGTCTTGGGTTCTAAATCTTGGGTTCCAGGTCCAAGATCCCAGCTCCTTGTTCCCAGAGATCCGGTTCCAGTCTCCAGGTTTCAGTCCCCAGGTCCCAGATCCCAGATCCCATGATCAGCAAATACGGACTCGACTCCAAATAGCCAATAAAATATAAGCAATTCGCAATAACCATTAAATGGAAAATGACAAATGAACGATGATCGATGAAAAATGATTGATCCCTTCGTGCCCTTCGTGACTTTGTGGTGGATCGGTCCGAATCCGGCAGGAAATCGTTGCCCGGCGGGGCCCCGGGCGGCTACAA
>ENA-UPTA01000593-UPTA01000593.1-activated-sludge-metagenome-genome-assembly--contig:-NODE-593-length-42190-cov-7.018298_pt1 | contig 42190 bp, 37 predicted proteins | sample MGYA00238184_ERZ773361 | MGnify/ENA primary metagenome ERZ773361 (study PRJEB29100, sample SAMN05720205) | activated sludge metagenome | isolation source: anaerobic digester from wastewater... | reverse complement strand
AATTATGCAGACTATTCCAGCATGGAAAGACGGGGTTGGTAGAGGGGATACGTTTATTAGAGTAGTGCCAAATATTTGGGAACAATAAAAAAATAAATTAAGAATACGATATGCTTTTTTTTTTAATCTATTAGGAAGTTTCTCGTGTATTTACTAATCTTTGACAAATTTTATATTGTATTCTTTCTGATCAATTGTAGTTTTAATAAAATAAACTCCTTCGGGTAAATAGCCTATATCAATTCCTGAAGAGGAAAATTTAGATTGCATAACACAAATTCCATTTGAAGAAAAAATGTAAAAAATTTGATTTCTTTTTAGACCAGCAACAAATATTTTATCGACTGCAGGATTAGGAAAAACACATAATTTTGGTTCCTGAGCCTGAGGAATTACTGAAGTAACCCATTGGTTTTCAACCGCACCGATATCAATGCGATTACCGAATACTCTTGGTTCGCCTAAATAATCAACTTCTGGTAAAAACAAACCCGTGGTATCTGGAATACCCATATTTACACAAGCTGATTCATCCATTAGAGAATAATCAAATGATTCTAATTCGAACGATAAAACTGGTATTTCAGTATTTTCAATATGAAATATATAATATAAAAAAATATTTGGATCAGGAACTGGCAATGGATTAACAAACGCAGGGTCTGCATTTATAACACCTGTATTTTGGCTAAATAAATCGTACTGAATATTACAATAACTCAAATTAGGATTAGCCACATTACTACCACTATAAACAATTGTGTCGCCCACTGCAACGTCCCAAGCTCCTGTTTCATCATATATGATGTTGTTTCTAATTATTAAATCAGGGTTATTTATATCTATAGCAAAATCATAGTTGCCACAAATAGTGTTATTTATCAGTTTTTGATTTCCGATAGACATTCCATTCATAAACCCGTACCAATTGTTGACAATTATGTTATTCGCAATCAGAATATTGTAGCAAGATTCATAAACAGGAATATATGAGTTTGCCCAAAAGAAATTATTAATCACTTTGGGCATTTGGTTCGGGCTGTAATTCGTATTTACATAAACTCCTGCACCTTGTCCTATTTCAACCAAAAACCCGTTATAAAAATAATGATCCATTGCTATGTTTTTTAAAAAGCTGCAATTATTTATAACAGGTTCAATATAAACAGCATGAAAAGTTACTGCTCCGCCATTGAAATAGCTTCGGTTAAGTAAAAACAAACAATAACTTACATGGTTGGTACTATTAGAGTATATGGCACCGCCAGATTGCATACAAAGGTTGTAAACAAAACTACAATTCTCAAACTCGATGTTGTTTCGTGTATCTATATTGAACATACCGCCCGAATTGTTTAAGGGACTTACCGCTTTCCCATAACTGAATCTACAAAAAGTAAATACTGAAGTGTCCTCAATAGTTGAAGGTAAAAAATGAATTCCGTCCCAGCCCCCCTGAGAGTAAAGAGCAGTGTCGTTGAACCCTGTTGTATCAAGAACCGTGAATAAAATGCTGTCGGTTTCGGTTCCAAATGCTTTTATACATCCATACGAATTAATCTTGTAATAACCCGAAGAAATTACAGTTGTGCCTGGAGCAATACCCAGAATTGCCGTCTCAAGAATATTGACATCTCCGGTAATCCATACTGTATCGTAATCCCAATAAGTGTTTTCTTCGATATTGCCAGAAATTTCAATGTTTTGGGCAAAGACTTCGCCAATTAATGTCGCAAAAAGCAATGAATATATTATTTTTCTAAACATTTTTATTTATATTAAGTTATAAATTAGTACTTAATTGAAATAATAGCCATATAATATTTGTTATTTTAAAGTAAAAATGTCTTTATGGCTATTATTTGTTTGAATTAATTATTCTATCGGATAATTGAGTATACCATATTTCCATCTAGCTTCATGAAATGGATAAGTTATGAAGTATGCGTTTATTTCTATATGATAAAAATTCCTATTGCTTGGCATCCTAAGAAAACCCTGTTCGTGAGTATTATAAAAATAAGTATTCATTTGAGTTGGGCTCAAACAAGGATCCCAATCAGCAAATAATGGGTAATAAGGATATGTAGATGTCAGTTTAATGGATTGTATATCTGTAAACCAGCAACCTTCAGGATAATTCCCATACATTCCATTAATATAAGATTCGAAAATTGTGGCTGCACCGTAGCCGTTACAACCTGAATATTCACCACATTTACCCCCGTCGCCATAATCCCAATAATCTGTGCTGCCAAAAGGAAGTTGGGGTAAACATTTTGCAGCGTCATTTGTAAAACTTACTCCATAATATAAAATAAATTGGTCAACTTCTTCAGATGCCTCAATATCTATCCCAATTATATTATAATATGGATATTTTTTTAAAGTTCTAATGAGGTCATTTACGAAGCCTTCCATGTTATTGTATGTCTCAAAAAGTAATTCATCATCAATTAGTCCGCCTTCATCAAGGTTGTAATTAAATACAATGCTATCGAAAATTTCGTTGCCATAAAAATTATGTTTTTGGCAATAAGAATAATTTAATGCTGCTTCTAAATACCAAACAGATTCATCTAAACTTAAATCGTCAAAACCCGATTTTTGATTTCTAGAATCTAAAAATGAAAGTACTTTGTCCAATGCAGTATCTTCATTTTGATTATTGGTTATGATTTGCTGTTCTTTAGTGCAAGAAGCACACACACACACACACACACACACACACACAGTGCGTGAATTGAAATAGATTTGAAATTTTTCATATAAAAAGTGTTTTAATTTATTTCGTTAAAATATACAAATAAAATTGAATAAACAAATATAATTTCAAAATAATTTATATTAATTAACAAAATTCACATATTAATAATTATAAAAATTCTTAGTACATGACAAAACTTTAACATGTTGATATTCAGACTATTATGTTAATAACTTTGCATTAGAACTCTTGATTAAAACCTTGATAATCATTAACTTACGATAAAGTAACCACAAATTATTGTAAGAAATGAAAACCAAGGTCGAGCATAAAAACAGTGAATTAGTTTCAATATTCAAAAAAGGATTAGGTTGGCATACAGCCCGAATTAAGTTTTCCTCTCCATCTGAGTCATTCGGAGAGGACTCGGATGCAACCGAATTACATTTTCATTGAAGTAGCTCCGAGTCCCGTTCCGGTGACTCGGAGCGGGAGGTGAAGATATTGATCGCCTCTCAAAACTCATCGCTGTGGTGAGCATTGCTTTTGTTTGGGTGCATAATGTCGGTATTTTCCTGAACGATAAAATCAAAAAAATTGAAATCAAAAAACACGGAAGAAGGGCAATGAGCCTTTTTAAATATGGATTGATTTTTACAGCACATGCTCTATTGAACAGAAATTCAAGGGATTACAATATTTGCTTAAATGTTTTGTCATGTACTTAGCAAAACTAATTAATTAATAATTTTGTATATGCTAAGTTGAGTATCTATTATTTGGGACAAAGAAAAATGGTACCATTAAATTGATGGGGCGATTGCAGCAATTTGCGGATGTAAGTTTGTGCCGTAAACTAAAAATTAAAGTCATGAAAACAACAATTGAATTTTTCGAAGTGCAGAAACAAACCCAGAAGTGGGTGTGGTTCATGGTGATGTTTCTTTTGCTGATGAATGTGTATGTCATTTTTCAGCAGGTAATTCTTGGAATTCCATTTGGAAATCATCCGGCTCCTGTTTGGATTTTATTTCTTATTGGCTTTGTGATAATGCTTTTGGTAGCCGGCTTGTTCTTTTTACGTCTTGAGACGCATATTGATGAGAAAGGTGTTTCTTTCAGGTTTTTCCCTTTGCACCGTGGTTTTCGGACGATTGAATGGCATGAGATAAAAAAGGCGTACGTTCGAATTTATCATCCTTTGAAAGAATATGGAGGATGGGGAATCCGGACTTCCTTTATTGGTAATAACGGCAAGGCATTCAACATGGCTGGAAACGTTGGTCTTCAACTTGAATTAAAAGATGGAAAGCGTATACTTATCGGTACTCAAAAAGGCACTGAAATCAGCAAACTCCTTAACGCTATTAACCTAGTAAAAGCATAAGCCATGAAAATTTTCGCTATAGTAATATTACTTGAATGTATATTCTGGCTTATATTGTTGGCCAGATACCGTAAAGCCGGCTTTGAGGCAAGCCGAATGATAATGCTACTCCTTATTATTATGTTGCCTGCTGCTTGGTTTTACTCCGATTATATCGGAATTTATCAACCCCAAACAAGCAGTTACCCAATGATTTTTATTATCACTCTCACTGCTGTGATATCTCTGATCAACATGATAATATCACGGAAAGAAAACCGGAAAGCCACCATGTGGATCTCTTGGATATATGCTTTTGTAGCCGTATGCTGCATTGTGGTCTATGCTGTGTTCCCCGGCTCATTAACCATTGTTTCTTTTATTGTTGTTTTACCAGGGGTAATGTGCCTTTTCTGGTGTATTCGTGAGTTTTGGCTGAGCATCAGATCGGGACAATTTACAGGAAAATGGTTTATGGAGTATCCGATGAAATTATCAATACTATTATTGCTGTTTGGGTTTTTTATGGTATTGTTTTTTAGTATGTATATATTTGGATTCCCATTTTTAAATGTTCTCGGAGCAACAGCTGCAATAGTTTTAGCAGTTCTGATCTTTGTTATTTGTTATACTTTTTTAGCAAACTACTTTAACCGGTGGCAGCCTGCAACAAAGACAAATCAAGTGTTTAAGCCTGTTGCGGGCGATGCTGCACAGCAACTTAAATTACTTATGCAAGAGGATAAGCTGTACACAGATCCTGATTTCTGCCTCGAAATGCTAGCAGAGAATTTGGGGCTGAGTATTTTTCAAACTTCTCAACTGTTGAATCAAAGTATGAAGACCAGCTTTTACGATATGGTAAACCGCTATCGCGTTGAAGAAGTGAAGCGTAGAATAAGTATGAGCGACGACCGGCATTTTACACTGTTGGCTATTGCTTTTGAGAGCGGTTTTAAAAGTAAATCGACCTTCAACCGCATCTTTAAAGAATTTACGGGACAAACTCCTGGTGATTACAGCAAATCGCTTAAGTGAGAATGCCTGTTTCTTTGAGAGGACGGAATGCAGCAAGCGTGGACGCTTGCTGCATATTCATTGTTAAGACAGAAACTTTGCTTCAAGTGGTACACTAGGCAATGCAGCAAGCGTGGACGCTTGCTGCATATTCATTGTTAAGACAGAAACTTTGCTTCAAGTGGTATACTTGGCAATGCAGCAAGCGTCCACGCTTGCTGTTTGTTAATTGTTTCTATACTAAAATTTTGCTACCAATGGCATACGCCGACCAAACCCAAAGGCCTTCGACGATACCCTGATGATGGGTGGTGCCTGAAAGCGCTTATATTCGTTGCTATCAACCAAATGAATAACCTTCCGGACTATTGCCTCATCGAAACCTGCTGAAATGATTTCGGAGGGCGATTTTTTTCGCTCAATATATTCAAATAAAATACTGTCGAGCAAAGGATATTCCGGCAAGCTGTCGGAGTCTTTCTGGTCGTAGCGCAACTCTGCACTGGGGGCTTTGGTAATTATATTTCGAGGGATTATTTCTTGCGAACGGTTTACAAGTTCCGAAAGCGCATAAACATCGGTTTTATACACGTCGCCCAGTACCGACAGTCCTCCGCTCATGTCTCCATAAAGAGTGGTATATCCCACAGCAGCTTCACTCTTGTTGCTGGTATTCAGCAGAATGTGACCATAGCGGTTGGAATATGCCATGAGCATTAACCCTCTGATTCTGGCCTGTAGGTTTTCACCGGCAATACCGGGCGCATCTTTAGGCAGATGATCATGCAAACTACCTAGGCACTGCATATACATATCCTCGATGGAAATTATATCATATGAACTATTCAGCCGCTTAAGCATATCTACTGAATCGTCAACGGAACCTTTCGATGAAAAGCGTGATGGCATGAGCAATGCATGCACGTTTCTATTACCAAGTGCTTCTGCTGCAAGTGCAAGGGTAAGTGCTGAATCGATACCTCCCGACATTCCCAACACTGCTTTGGTAAATTTCATTTTTGAGAAATAATCGCTAATCCCCAACACAAGGGCTTTGTGTATTTTTTCGATTTTGTTGATTTCCGTTAACCGAACAGGGGTAGTACTATTGATTTCGGAAGTATCAAACAACCGGATCTCTTCTTCGAAGTAAGCCAGTTCGCTTACTATTTCACCCTTTTTATTTATCACCAGCGAACCACCATCGAAAACAACTTCGGTTTGAGCTCCGATCTGATTCACGTAAACAATGGGCAACTGGTACCGGGCTGCATTTTTTAATAAAACGTTTTTTCGTAGTTCTGACTGGTTGTACGAAAATGGAGAGCCGGCAATATTAATTACAAGATTAGCGCCCATAGCACTCAGCACTTGAAGCGGAGATTGTTTATATAATTTTTCATTTACAAACTCAGTCTGGCTTTCCTGCTCATCCCAGAGATCTTCGCAGATGGTTAGGGCAATTTTATGATTATTATATTCAATCAGACTGAAACTATCGTTGGGTTCAAAATAGCGGTATTCATCGAAAATGTCATAGGTAGGCAGCAGTGTTTTATGAATGATTCTCTCAATTCTTCCGTTGCATAAAAATAGTGCAGAATTGAAAAGATGTTTGCCTTTCTCATTAGTGTTAATTGTGGGGCATCCCAAAATAGCAGCAATACCGGTGCAATGGGCCGCTATTTCAACAGCAGTATGGGTTGCCTTATCAACAAAATCGCGTTGTTCTAAAAGGTCGTGAGGAATATACCCACATACTGCCAGTTCCGAAAAAACAACGAGATCAGCAGACTTTGATTTGCCAAATTCAATAGCTTCGATAATTTTTAAGGCGTTGTCGCTAAAATTACCTACATGGTAGTTTAACTGTGCAAGAACAATTTTCATGTAATTATATTAAAAACCCGGAATATGCAGCATATCCCGGGTATATTTCAAAAAACTGATCGTTAAAACAATATTCCAACTTTGAGGGCAACTGAGCTCAATGATGCTCTCACATTTGCAGAAGTATTATCATCACGCGATACTTCGGTTTTATCAGTATCGAAAATGCCACCGGTGTACAAAACTTCGGTGATAAACCTTGTGTTCCCTTGAAGCGACCACTCGAAACCTGCACCGAGATACCAGCCCATGTTGAATAATTTACGCTCAGCGGTAATAATATCATTTGAATTCACGGTAACATCTGCTTTAGCACTGATATTCACACCTGGAGTAACCCCCGCTTTCATGAAATAGGTAAAATATCCGATTTCGTTAGTTTTACCTTTGAACCCAATAGGAATTTCAAGGTAATCCATTTTATATTTAATTGTACTTCCGTTACCAGTAGTTGTATCAGCCAGATCGTTTCTTGTGAAATTGTGAACGCCATACGTGTATGTTTGGCTTCCGCCCATACTATTAAAGTTGATTCCTGTGCTTAATGCAAAGTTATCGATCAAATTATAATCAAGCATTGCCCCAAATTGGTACCCGAGCTTAACTCCATCGTTAACGACGAGACGGCTATTGAAAGTGTACCACGAAAGGTTTGTACCCACATATAATCCTCCCGAAACTTTTTTCTGTGAAAAAGCTGCAACCGAAATTAACAGGGCAATAGTTACAATAGTTAGTTTTTTCATAGGTTGTATTTTAATAAAACATGTATTTTTGTTCACAGCAAATATAAAAAAAATTAAAACACGATATCTCCGATATGAAGCATTATAAAATCTGGATAATTTTAGTTTCGGTTGTTTTTGCGTTGCTGATAGCCTTGTATTTCGTTCTGCACAACAGGAATCCTCTGGATATAAATGTAAAACATATTAAATTGGAGGTGAAGGTTGAGCGTTTCGATCAGGAATTGTTTGATAATACCACTCCCATTGAGAAACGGGTTCAGCAGATGAGTAGCAAATATGGTCTTTTTTTCGATGTTTACAATTATCAGATAATTGGAATAGGTGGGTTCGAAAACAGGTCGTATTTAGTGTATCTTCAAACTTTTATGAGCGATTATGCAGTGCAACAGGCATACCATGCTGTTGACAGTGTTTTTGAGGATACCGGAGAACTGGACTCCAAACTTACCGATGGTTTTAAACATTACAAATACTATTATACCGACAGCACGGTGCCAAGAGTTGTTTGCTTTATTGCGGGCTTTAACCAATCGGTTGCCACTATGGATGGGTTTATTGGTGTGGGACTTGATAAATATCTGGGTTCGCGCAGCACTTTATATGCAATGCTTCAGATTCCTGAGTATTCTGCCAGCAGGATGACTCCTGAACAAATTCCTTTCGATGTAATGACCGCATTTGCACAAATGCAATATCCTTATAACGACACTGCCGAAAACTTACTGAATCGAATGATTTATAATGGCAAAATTCAATATTTTCTTGATGCGATGTATCCACGTGATGAAGACAGTCTGAAGCATGCCTATTCATCGGCTGATATTGAATATTGCCGTTGGCACGAAAAAGATATGTGGGCATTTATCATTGATAAAAAACTACTTTTTTCGACTGACTATCTTACCATTCGCAATTATTGTGACGATGCGCCCTATACGAAAGACTTCGGAATGGAAAGTCCTCCGAGAGCAGGGAACTGGCTTGGCTGGAGAATCGTAAGCTCATATATGAAGCATAATAAGGTTAGCCTTCCTGAATTAATGGCTGAAACTGATTATCAGAAAATTCTCAACTTGTCGAAGTACGACCCTGAATAAAGCTAGTTTTTAATGCCTGCCTGATCGAGTAAAAACGCATATTGTAACGCAATTTCTCGATAGCGCTCAAACCTTCCCGAAGCACCCCCATGACCGGTATCCATGTTTGTATGGAGGAGCAGGATATTATTGCCGGTTTTCATTTCACGAAGCTTTGCCACCCACTTCGCTGGTTCCCAGTATTGCACCTGACTGTCGTGCAGACCTGTAGTAACAAGCATTGCCGGATAGTTTGTATGAGAAACATTGTCGTAAGGTGAATAGGAGAGCATATAGTCGTAGAAGATTTTGTCTTTAGGATTGCCCCATTCATCAAATTCTCCCGTGGTAAGTGGTATCGATTCATCCAGCATGGTTGTTACCACATCAACAAATGGCACTGCTGCCACAACAGCTTTGAACAAATCGGGACGCATATTTATAACAGCACCCATTAGTAAGCCTCCTGCGCTTCCACCCATTGCAAAAAGGTGCTCATTATTTGTATAACTTTCGCTGATAAGGTGTTCAGCGCATGCAATAAAATCGGTAAACGTATTTTTCTTATTCAGAAGTTTCCCGTCATCGTACCATTCGCGCCCATAAATCTGACCGCCACGCACATGAGCGATGGCGAAAACAAAACCCCGATCAAGTAGGCTCAGTCTTGCTGCTGAAAAAGTTGGGTCAATCGTGTAGCCATAACTACCGTAGCCATATAGCAACAAAGGATTCTTTCCGTTCAGGTTAATCCCTTTGCGATACACGATTGAAATTGGAATGTTTTTATTGTCTTCCGATTTTGCATACAGTCGATTTGTTTCATAGTTGTTTTTGTCAAAATTTCCTATTACCGTCTGCTCCTTTAACAATGTTTTTTCTTTTGTTTCCAATTCAAAATCGAAAATTGATGCAGGTGTGGTAAGTGAGCTGTATAAAAAACGGAGCTTTTTTGAAGCTAATTCATGGTTATCGGAAAAACTGATATCATACGCTTCTTCTCTGAAATCGATATAATAAGACGAATTATCATCTCTTGAAAGTACTCTGAAAAAATTGAGCCCATCGGACCGTTCGTTCACCACAACGAAGTCGTTGAACAGTTCAAAAGATTCAAGCATAACATTCATGCGGTGCGGGATTACTTCAACCCAATTTTCTTTGGATGTGTTTTTTTCAGAGCATTTCATCAGTCTGAAATTTTTTGCATTCCAGTTTGTTACGATGTAAAAATCTTTGCCTGCGTGGTCAATGGTATATTCATGTTCTTTTTCGCGCGGTTGTATAACTTTGGGTTTTGATTCAGGTGCGTTGCAATCCAGAATCCAGATCTCTGATGACAAGGTACTTCCAGACTCAATTGTAATAAATTGCGCCGATTTGGTTTTTCCCAGTGTTAATTCAAATGTTTCATCTGACTCACTAAAAATTGTTGAATCGGTATTAATATCAGACCCCAATCGGTGCTTTTTAACTTCGAAAGCTCGGAGAGTAACTGTATCTTTTAAACAGTAGAAAATTGTGTGGTTGTCGTTTGCCCATTCAATATTCCCATCGGTGTTGGTTATTGTTTCGGAATAGGTCGCACCGGTAACCAGATTTCGGAAATTGATTGTATACAGTCTGCGGCTCACATTATCAGTACTGAACGCTAAAATCGTATTGTCAGGGCTTACAGAGAAATCACCGATTTGGAAATAGGAATAGTTCTTTGCCATTTCGTTCCCATCAAGTAGAATTTCTACCTGAGCCCCTGAAACATCTTTTTTTCTGCAGTACACCGGATACTCTTTTTGCTCTTCGTATCGTATATAATAATAGTACCCATTTCTTATATATGGCACTGAGGCATCTTCTGGTTTAATCCGGTCAATCATTTCTACGTAGAGCTTCGACTGAAGTAAAGCAGTATGCGCCATCATTGTATTTAGGTAATTGTTTTCAGCCTCCAGATATTCGATTACGGCAGGGTTATTCCGGTCGTTTAACCAATAATATTTATCGGTTCTTGAATGGCCATGCATGCTCAGGGTAGTTACGTGTTTTGTTGCTACCGGAGCAACAGGAGAATTGGTTTTGTTCATCATACCGGAATTCATTGAAATGACTGATTAATTATGGTTAATGTAGGCTGTAATTTCATGATACAGAGATAGGCTGATAAAAATAGTTGAAGTTTTAAAGATGTGCAATTATTTGGGGAACATACGAAAATAAAAAAAGCTGTCCTTGGGAGACAGCTTTTAGAAAAACTGTGAAAGTGTTTATTTCGTAATATTCACTTTGTAAGTCGAAACGTTTGAACCGTTAACGATGCGAACAACGTATGTACCGGTAGCATATGAACTCATATCAATGGTATTGTGAGTAGAAGCAATATTGATGCTCTCAACAATTTGTCCGAGAACATTCATTACCTCTACACTGGCACCATCAATATTGTCGATATTGATCATTCCGTTGCTTGGGTTGGGATAAATGCTTACATTATTGTTTGCAACCGGCTCAACTGCTGTAAGGTCAGCATCGTTTGTCAACAGACGAACGCCGAGACCGCCGTTAGCCCAATTGGTGAACGAATACCATGCATTGGCATTTGAACCTGAAAGCAGGAACCATGTAACACCCCAGAAACTGTCTTTAACAGTCGGGTCAACACCAATCCAAATTTTGTTATCTTCCGATCCGTAATAGAATTCGATAGCAGCTTTAATTGATTTGCCATCTTCCCCGGCAAGGTCAATTAAAATAGGATCGGCAAAACTTAAGCTAATCCAAGAACCCAGTACATTTTCCTGAATTTCGTATAGTGGAGTAGCTGAAATGTCAACCCACGTTTCATCAGCTTCGCTGTATTCCATAACATGTCCGATAATTTGTGTTCCAGCAGTCGTTTGTGAGCCAATGTAGATGTCCATTGCAACAACTTCGGTATTGTAGAGGAAAAGATAATTTGTAGCAATCATTTCTCCGTCCATGTTTCCATCTAACCAGGTGCACGGACCGGTTGTAGATGTCATGTTTCCCAAATCGCGGGCAAAAGTAGTGTCAGAAACATAGAAATAGGTGGTATCGGTGTTATCGGCAGGGTTTGCATCTTCAACACCGGTTACGTTAATACTATAAATTACTGTATATCTTCCTGATGTAAAACCACCGGGTAAGGTAAAATCAACTTCAATCATGTCGAGTGTGTCTACCTCTCCGGTAGCATAATCGGCAGTTGCAGTAACTGTTTCGTTGAAGATTTCTTCATCCTGTGGGTTCAATACTATTACGTTGAATTCGGGAGCTACCGAGTTCATACCTTTGTTTTCGAACATTCCGTTAAACCACATGTTCGCAAATTCGCTGAAGAATTCTTCATTAGGGATCATGCCATAATGTGAACTTGAGTGGAAATAATCACCTTGTCCGGCAACAGTATAATCGATATATTCGAAGAAGTTCATACGGGCATCAACCAGTTTGAGGTCGTTCAGTGCATTTTCAATGATTCTTACGTCATCAATCTGCCAGCCGTATCCATAGCCTGAAATAGTTGTTCCTGTGGTTTCCCAGCGGAAACGAATGGAAACATTGCCTTGATTGCCAATGTAGTCGCCTACGAAAACTTCAAAAACAGGCTCTGCATAAGCATTCCCTGCAACGCCCTGATTGATTTCGAGGGTTTCCCAGCTTGTACCTCCATTGGTCGAAAAATCGATGTAGCAATGGTCGCCATTGAAACCTTTGTAATCCTGATAGAATGATAATTTAGGAGCTGAAATGCCCGTCATATCAATACCGTCGAACTGGATGTACGTGTTGCAAACCTGCATAGCATTGCCACCGGCACCAAGTAAATCGGAAATACCGTCAACCCAAGCAAATTTTGCACCTGAATCTGACCAGTCGTGAACATACTGCCAACCCATGTACAACCATAGTGGCGGAACAGGAACAGTACCCCCCTGATAGTTGGCATTGGTGTAACCATAATCGGGAGTTGTGTCAGTTACGTTCCATGTTTTTGTCCCGGAAACCTGACCAAAAGTCCATGCCGGAGTGGCTTCGTCGAAAGTAACTTCCCAAAGAATATCACCGGGGGCTTTTACTGCCTGACTCGTAACAACTTGTTTGTTAATATCGCTGGTTGCACGGTAGGTTCCAGAAACCTGTGCAAAAGCAAAAGAAACAAAAGCAAGCAATGATAACATTAATGTAATTTTTCTCATAGCTATAAATTTAAATTAATAATTAGTTTTCAATTAAAAACATGCAAATATAAAATAAATATTTTTAAAAATTATCGTTATAAATTTTTGTCACACTTTTTTTTATATAACCACAAATGTTTGTAAAAGGTTGCACGCGCCGAAATTTTTGCGATTACAAAACCGTAATACCCATCTAGAAATCCGCCTTTGAATAAGTATGTTTTTAAAAAACGAAATGCGGGCGCAACGAGTATTGTTAAAAGGGTTGTTTTTTTGCAATTCTCAAACATCTGGACAGCACTTAGTTTTGCAAATTTCATTGCCTGATTGTGGTGATCATCTATCGAAATGTAAGAATAATGCTGCAAATCGCCTTTAAGAGGTATGGTTGCAACAGGTTTACTGAAAGAAACAGTCTCATGTATCAAACCAACCCATATCGCATTATTTTTATTCCAAAGCCTTGTTTTTTTGTCGGGATACCAACCGCCATGGCGTATCCATTTGCCGCAATAGTTTGTGAGACGATTAACAATAAACGCTGTTTCGGCAAGGGGTTCCTGAATGTTTTGTATGCTTTGTTGAAGCTCTGCAGAAACAACTTCATCCGCATCAATCGAAAAAATATAATCATAATTTGCCTGGCTGTTTGCCCAGTTTTTCTGGTCGGAATAACCTGCGAAAGATCTCTGAAAAACTCTGGCTCCATATTTATGGCAAATGTCAACAGTCGCATCTTCCGAAAAGGAATCAACTACCACAATATCATCGGTTAGGGGCACAAGCGACTGAACACATCTTTCAATATTTCGTTCCTCGTTGAATGTGATAATTACTGCGGTAAATTTCATTACTGACGGAATAATAATAAGGTTCAATCATCAAAACTAAAAAAAAAACATTAAATACCTTAAAAAATACACAATTGGCCTTTTGATGTGAGGTATTTAATTAAGAGAAAGGCACCAATTGGGTGGAATTCTGAAAACGAATTTTTGAAACACACGAATTTCTACTCCTGATAATATACTCTTTTAACCCGCTGCGAAATGCCGGTAAGTATCTCATATGGTATTGTGCCAAGAACCTTTGCCATTTCGGTAACCGGTATTTCTGACCCAAACACGATCACTTCATCTCCCTGTTTTACGTCGAGTCCTGTAACGTCAACCATGGTCATGTCCATGCAAACGTCGCCAATTACCGGTGCTCTTTGGTTGTTGATAAGAACCTTCCATTTTCCGTTACCCAGATGCCGGTTAAAGCCATCGGCGTACCCAATCGGGATGGTAGCAATCAACGATTTGCGCATCACTTTACCGTTGCGGTTGTACCCGATTGTTTCCCCTTTGTCCACTTGCCGTATCTGCGAGATAGTTGTTTTCAGTGTACCTGTATTTATCAGGTTGCTTGTACCGGCAGCAAAACCATACAAGCCAATCCCAATACGTACCATATTGAAGCAATATTCCGGGAAGCGAATAATTCCGGAACTGTTGAGTACGTGCCGCAAACAGTCCTGATCAGCTAACCGGTCTGCCATGTTGTTAAATTCCGAAACCTGTTTGTGTGTGAATGCGTCATGAACAGAGTCATCAGCACCTACAAGATGAGTGAATACAGATTGAATTCTAAGATATTCACGGTTGCCCTCAATTAGTATTAGCAATGGTTCGATATCGTTTTCCGAGAACCCGAGTCTGTGCATTCCTGTGTCGAGTTTCAGGTGAACGGGATATTTCCGTAGTCCATGTGTCTTTATTGCATGAATACAATCTTCGAGCATTCCCAGCGAATATATTTCAGGCTCCAAAGAATACTCAAACATTTTGTCGTAAGCTTCACGGCGAGGGTTCATCACCATTATCGGCATACTGATGCCAGCCCGTCGAAGATCGATGCCTTCGTCGATGTATGCAACAGCCAGATAATCCACTTTCAGATACTGAAGAAAGCCTGCAATTTCGAAATACCCGGTTCCATAAGAAAAAGCCTTGACCATTACCATGGTTTTAACTTTTTTTCCGGAAATTTGCCGGAAGTAATTAAGATTCGATTCTACAGCGTTCAGATTTATTTCGAAAACAGTCTCGTGAGTTTGCTTCTGCAATAGCGAAACAATGTTTTCAAAACAAAAGCTCCTTGCGCCTTTAATCAGGATTTCCGAATTGCGAAAAGTCATCCATAGTGAACTGTCGATAAACTGCTTTGTGTCTTCGAAGAATGCTGTTTCGGGCGGAAACAGGCTTTTGTTTTTCGAAATTATTTTCCCAATGGCTATGATGCGTGTAATTCTGTGAGCAATAACCATGCGACTGACAGCGGTGTATAATTCTGATTCAGGTAAGTGGCTTTGTTGAAAGTCGCTGATGATTAGAATGGTATCTTTGTTTGCAGCATGCGAAACCAGATTGTCGAGTGCTATCTCAAAAGAATTTATGTCAAGACTGTAAGAATCGTTAATTATACGGCATGAGTTTCGCCCATCGATCATCTCTAGCCTCATTTCAACAATTGGCAAGCTTGAAAAAAGCGGAATCAGACTGTGGAGATCACAATGCAATGCCATGCAGCATATAAAACATGTAATTGCATTTTCTATAGAAGCTTTGTCGGTGTAATTAATTCTAAACAGATAGGTTTCTGACTTGCTTTTAATCTCAATAACAGAGCAGCTCTCAGTATTTTGGCTGACCAATGCCTTAATAGCCCCTTTGTTGCTGAACGACCAGGAAAGCAACTTTCTGTTTGAATCTCTGGGAATAACCCCATCGATTGTTGGGTCGTCGGCACACCAGACTATCGTGCCTGCGTTACGGAACAGCTTTGCTTTTTCGGAGGCTTTATCGTGTAACGACTTGAAATTCTTTTGATGAGCATTCCCCAGATTGGTAAAAACTCCAATATCAGGGTGAATAATTTTTTCGAGATTATCCATTTCACCTGGCATCGAAATCCCTGCTTCAAAAATGCCTATATCGCTTTTTTCGCTCAATTGCCACACCGATAGCGGAACGCCAATTTGGGAATTGAAACTTTTCGGACTTCGGGTAACTCTCAATTGCGACGAAAGCAAATAATTCAGCCATTCTTTTACAATGGTTTTTCCGTTGCTACCGGTAATACCTATCAATGGGATGTTGAATTTACTGCGGTGAATTGCGGCAATTTTCTGCAAAGCAAGCACAACATTGTCGGTTAGAATAAAACCGCAATCCTTTGTTTGGCGGATAAAGACAGGGTCGGAAACAACAAAAGCTTTTACACCTTTTTCGATGAGAGCTTCAATATATATGTGCCCATCATGATTTTTACCTGGAATGGCAAAAAACACAACCCCTTCCGGATTAAAAACAGTGCGGCTGTTTGTCGACAGGCTTTCGACAACAATGGCTGTATTGCCAAAGGCTTGACCCTGTACGGCAATATTCAGATCCAATAGTGTATAGGGAGTCATTGATTATTTTTTTATCGATTCGTTGTAGCATTTGCGGCAAAGGGGCAAATACGAATCTTTTTCCCCAAGGAGAACGAGGTTATCGGAGGCGCTAACCCTGTAGGAATGCTGGGCTAAGTCGCCACATTGTACGCAAATGGCGTGTACTTTAGTTACATATTCGGCTATGGCCATAAGTGCAGGCATCGGACCAAAAGGTCGGCCGAGGTAGTCCATATCCAGCCCTGCGACAATTACGCGTATGCCTCTGTTTGCCAGTTGATTGCATACATCGGCGAGTCCGTTGTCGAAAAATTGGGCTTCGTCAATACCGATAACATCAACTTCGCCGGCAAGCAATAATATGTTTGAAGAAACACTCACCGGTGTAGAGGGAAAAGAGTTTTCATCGTGCGACACAACATTGGTTTCGGAATAGCGTGTATCAACACTGGGCTTGTAAATTTCGATCTTCTGTTTGGCATATTTTGCCCTGCGTAACCGTCGCAACAACTCTTCAGTTTTTCCCGAAAACATCGATCCGGCAATCACTTCAATCCAGCCTTTAATATTATGTTCATATCCCGGACGCTCTAAAAACATATTGGTTCAATAAAATAATTATTTTTGTCATTCAGAATACACAAATGTAGAAAAAAACTCGTAAGGAAGAATCACATGAAAAATTTAAGTTTAAAAACCGAAGAAATTTTGGCATCGCTAAAAAGGATAGAAGCAAACGGAATGCAACAGATCGATATTGACCTTTGTTTGCAGCAGATACGCGAATTGTATTCCGAAGTGCTTCAACTGCCTGATCTGGAGAAACTCATAGCAGACAAACCCGCCGTTGAAATTTCTGCAACACAGCCCCAGAGCTATTTTGAATTCGCGCCACCGACCGAAATTACACTTATCGATGAAAAAGTTGACCCTATTGCTCCATCTGAGCCAGTTCAAACTACTTCTGAGGCACTACCCGAAACTAACACACTTTCCGAAAAACCAATTACAGCACAGGAGTTTAAACCAGAAGTTGTTGATACAGTTGTTGAACCTGTAAAAACTGAAACAAAACCTGCAGAAAAGAAAGCAACAGATAAAAAAATTACGCAACCGAGTTTATTTAATAACGGAACCGAATCGGAAACAAAAACCATCGGCGAGCAGCTGGGAGAGAAGAAAACATCGCTGAACGAAGTGCTTGGACTGAAAACCCAGCAGCAGGATGTGGTTTCACGCATTCAGGCAAAGCCCATTACCGATATTAAGGCTGCTATTGGAATTGGCGATCGTTTTTTGTTTATCAGGGAGTTGTTCGATGGCGATAACGATTTGTATAATAAGACTCTGGAGTACCTAAACGCATTGAGCGAAATCAACGAAGCCAATGAGTACCTGAAAGCAAATTTTACATGGAATAATGAAAACAGTACGGTTGATCACTTTATGAAAATAGTTCAGAGAAAATTTATTAAACAATGATTCGGTTAATATTTTTTATATTCTTTTTTGCATTTTTATATTTGGTTGCAACGGGGCAGGATACTTCTTATGTTCGCAGGAATATTTCAGAGTTGAGCGGTGAAGAATATCACGGCAGAGGTTATGTGAAAAAAGGAGTGAATAAAGCTGCCCATTACCTTGCCAGTGAAATGGAAGAAATTGGATTGCAGTGTTTGGGAAAGGACTATTACCAATCGTTGACCTATCCGGTAAATACGTTCCCGGGCAATATAACTGTTAGGGTCGATGGCAAACTGCTTCAGACGGGTACAGACTACTTTATTGGTGCGGCATGTCCTCAGGTTGACAGGGAATACAAGGTTGTTGTATTTGACTCGGTAACCCTCTCCGACACAATTCGTTTTTTTGCCAAAGCTGGGATGATGAGGCTTAAAGATGCGCTTGTGGTGATTGACTTCTCTTACCTGCAGGCATCCGATGTTCGCTGGTATTACGTGAATTTAATGAAAAGTAATTTCATACAAGCCGCGGGTTATATCGAAATCAGCAATGGCAACCTTGCATGGGCAACCCGTAATGCACAATCAGATTTTCCGGTTCTTAAAATCAAGAAAAACGCTTTCTCTGCAGAGACAGAGACCGTATATATACGGGTAAAACCCAAACTGATTAAAAACTATAAAACGGAAAATATCGTAGGATATATTCCGGGAACTTCCGATGAATACATAGTTATTGGTGCACATTACGACCATCTGGGAATGATGGGAAAAAATGTATTTATTCCGGGTGCTAACGATAATGCCAGCGGTACAGTCATGGTGTTGGATCTTGCACGCTACTACAAACAACATCCGGGAAAATACAATATGGTTTTCATCCTTTTCACTGGCGAAGAAGCCGGGTTGATGGGTTCGGAATATTTTACCGAAAACCCATTAATTCCATTGGAGAAAACCAAGATAATGCTTAACTTCGACATGGTTGGAACCGGTGAAAAGGGGGCTGCAATTGTAAACGGTGAGGCAGAGGGTTATGAAAAAATTGCGGCAAAATTCATAGAGATCAATAATCGCAACAATTACCTGAAAGATATTAAATTGAGGGGTCTGTCGAAGAACAGCGATCATTATCCTTTTCATGAAGCAGGAGTGAAGGCGGTATTCTTTTATACTATGGGTGCAGATACCTTTTACCATAGTCCCGGCGATGTAGTTGACAATCTTAGCCTTCAAGCTTATATACCTTTGTTTAAACTTGTAACTGATTTCATTTCAGAATATGAGTAAACTCATTATCGTTCCAACACCGCTCGGTAATCTTGGGGATATCACTTTCAGGGCATTGGAAGTGCTTCGCACAGCCGATGTAATTCTTGCCGAAGATACCCGGAAAACGGCGATTCTGTTGCATCATTTTGGAATTAAAACTAAAATGCTTTCTCATCATAAGTTTAACGAACACCAGTTCGCCGAAGTCATTTGCAACAGAATCTTACAGGGAGAAACCATGGCTTTGGTTAGTGACGCCGGAACACCATCGGTTTCCGACCCGGGATATCTACTTGTGCGTACCTGCATCCGTTCAGCAGTGGAGGTAGAGTGCCTTCCCGGGCCAACGGCCCTTATACCGGCTCTTGTTGTTTCGGGTTTACCTTCCGACCGGTTTGTTTTCGAAGGTTTTCTTCCTGTTAAAAAAGGCAGGCAAAAGCGATTAAGCGAACTGGCAAATGAATCGCGTACTATAATTTTTTATGAATCGCCACATCGTATTGCAAAAACACTGGAGCAATTATCGCAGCATTTTGGCTCCGAACGGCTTGCATCGGTAAGCCGCGAAATAAGTAAAATCCATGAAGAAACCCTTCGGGGCAGTTTGAACGAACTTCTGTCGCATTTCGCTAAAATTAACTCAAAAGGTGAATTTGTAATTGTTGTTGCCGGCCATGATCAATAGACTGGCAATTTTTGTAATAACTTGTGAGTCAACCAATACGCCTGCAATCCCCTAGTGTTTGCTGTTGTGATGGGGAGCTATGAAAATTTTGCAAAATATTCAGGCTCAATTGAAAATTATTATTACATTTGTTCATCAAACCCTATTATCATGAAATCGGATATTACTATACCTCTGTTAAAGGAATACCTTCAGTTTACCATCGAAGTAATTGATTTCTGCGATTATCTTACCAAACAAAAGAAAGATGTTATTGCCAACAAACTGCTCGATGCTGCGATTGGTGTGAGTAGCACACTTCAGTCGTGTAAACTTGTTGAAAGGGAGTCGGACTGTGCCGCGAACCTTAAAAAAGTGAAGAAAAATATGGAAGAAGTAAATTACTGGCTGGGTCAATGCCATAAGTCGGAAAACTATCACCATAATCAAGAGTTGCTGGAAACAGGACGGGCACTTGATAAAAAGCTTATTGACTTATTAACAAAAAAATAACCTCAACATTTGTACAAAACCTGTTACTTTGTACGTTATCATGTTTTATTGAAAGATTATGAAAACCTACATGTATTATGCAGTTGTATTGTTGGTGCTGGCTTCATGCAGTAGTACACCCCTGTCGAAGAAAGAAAAAGAACTTAATGAAAAAATCACCAATCTTGAAACTGAAAATAAATCGCTGAAAAAGTCGGATGCCGACAAAGATAAGGCAATCAAGGATTTTGTTGGAACCCTGAACGAAATCAGTGCCAACCTAGAAGTAATAAAGCAGAAAGAAAATGTAATATCGTTATCGGCAAAAGATGTTGAGCTTAACAGCACCGAAATTGAAAAAATCAGCAGTGATATATTGCTGATTAACGACCTGATGGATAAAAACAGGCGAACTATTGAACAATTGCACAACGACCTTGAGAATTCAATTATTTATTCGGAAGAATTGAAGCAGATTATCGATAATTTTTCGATAGTGATAAATCAACAGGAGTTTGAAATCAGGCGATTGCAAGAGCAATTAATGAAGGTGAGCAAATCTTTTGTGCTATTGCAACAGGATATCGACTCGCTGAATGCAGCTAATGCGGAACAAAAACAACAACTCGATGAACACGAAACGGCAATGAATACCGGTTATTATATTTCCGGCTATGCTAACTACCTTACCGAAAATGAAATAGTGTTTGTTACCGGAGGTATTTTCGGAATTGGCAGTGTATTTATATTAAGTGAAGACTTCGATAAGAAAATATTTAAAAGTATTTCCATTTCCGAAACAAAGAAAATTCCGTTGAATTGCAGTAGCGCACAGCTACTTTCGGTACACCCTTCAAACTCGTATAAATTTGATGGTCCTTCCGATCATGTGAATAACCTCATAATCACACGACCGCGTGAATTCTGGAGTAATACTAAATACCTCGTAATTCTTAAAAAATAACTTTACTGTGCTTCGTGCTCAGCCATGTATTTTGCATCAAGCAGTAGCATCTCTTCGAAAGGTATATTGCGTTGACGTGCTTTTTCTTCAACGGATTTTTTCCATGCATCGTCTTTCAGAATAGCCTGTCTGTACTGCTCAACCCTATCGTTGAATCCCGGGTTATTCAGAGTGTTTATTACATCAGTAAAGAAGTTGAAGCCAAAATTATTCAAACCACCATCAGTTTGTAAAATTATAATCACATCCCGTTTCAGAATCTCGCTTTTATAATCGAGAGTGTTGGTTGTAGCAGCCATGATATTGGTGCCATCATTGTAAGCATTCAGGTTATAATACCAGAAATCTTTGCTCCTGAATACATTTCCTGGAATTGAACTCAGGTAAATATTCCAATAATAACTGTCGCCAATAACTAGTACATCGGGCTTGTAATTTGTTGTATTTGAATAGCCAATGTCGAGTTTTGCCATAGGATAAGCATTAATCGGGAAAAGCAGATTGAGAGTGTTACCGATATCATAATCCAAGCCCAACTGTTGCTTTGTAATCTCAATGTTTTTAATATACATGTCAGGCAAATTAACCTTGCGTATCGACTCAATTGTTTTAATAATAGTATCCGATGCGAGAAACATCCCGTATTCGCTCCAGTGAATTCCGCATTTGGGGTACAACGGGTATGGGGAGGCTGATTTAATTTCAGAAAACCAACAGTTTAAATCGATGTAATGTATCCCTTTTTCCTGACATTTTTTTGAAATTAGCTCGTAATTGGTAAATTCTGATACCTTCTTATTATATGGAGCAGGTATATACTCCGGGAAAAAACTGGCTTTCCCCGGGGCAAGTACAACCAGCATATCCACACCTTTTTGAGCCAGCAGATTCTGTGCACTTGATGCTAATTCCATGATGCTGTCAATTGGCTTTTCTCCGATAAAATCGGCACCCTGCCATGCCAGCAAATAATTATTTTCGAAAAGGACTCCCGATTTGCCAATCACAACTTTTTTAGCATTACTTTTTCGATAAAGGCTATAGTCCAACTGATTGTTAACCCTTACAAAAACCGGCCGCAACGTAAAGTGCTGGTTATAATAGTCATTCAGGCTGTCCTGACAACTTCCGCTGAACCACTGCTTGAATCCAATTTCCGGTTTGGCTGCCAGGTTGTACGATCCCAGCAGGGGTTTTACCTTGAAAATGTGAAAATACTCCTGCAGTAATGGAACGAACATTAAAACTACAACGAAAAAAAACAGTATTTTACGACCTCTAAGCATAAACGCAAATTAACTAAGTATTTTTAATTTTCGATATTTGAATGAAATATATTTTATTAAATTTGACTTTATAACCTGAATGATTGATTTCTGTGATTGAGAAATTTTCCACGACTTGCTGTTTATTGTTGCTTGGGTTGCTCATGCAGGGTCAGGACATTCATTTCAGCCAGTTTCTTTCAAGCCCATTAAATCTTAATCCGGCCTTATGTGGTTCATATGAAGGTGACCTTCGCCTGTGCCTTAATCATAAAGGACAATGGCAATCGTTTGCGAATGCATATTCCACATTCTCTGCTTCGTTCGATGCCAACCTGAAGGCTCCGTTTGTTCGCAAATCAAGAACCGGGTTGGGAATCCTGCTGAACTCTGATAAGTCGGGTGATGGTAATTTGAGTACAAATCAGGTGAAACTCAATTTTTCTTGGAATCAGCCACTAACCCGAGATTCTTCGATTTATTTGGCTGCCGGTGTTAATGCCGGTTTTACGAACCATGGAGTAGATGTAACCCTGCTTCATTTTGGCAGTCAGTATATCGACGGACAATTTAACCCTGATGCACCTACGAACGAGTATTTCAATGCGACCAGTATCAGCTATTTCGATTATTCAGCCGGAATTAACCTTGGGTATATTGCCAATGCAAATGTTTTGTATCACATTGGATTTTCGTTACAACATATTAATGAGCCGGAGAAATCGTTCAATCAGAACGAACATATTGTGTTACAGAGGAAATTCGTGTATCATGCCGGTTGTGAATGGAATGTTAAAGACAATTTGTACATAGATCCATTTCTGCTCTTTATGCATCAGGGTCCGTACATTGAATCGGATTTGGGTGCAATAGTTCGAATTGCCTATAATCCTCTGGGTTTAAAGTATGTATTTACTGGTATCAGTATGCGCACTTTAGATGCAGGAATACTGATGTTAGGTGCCAATTACCAGAATATCAGGCTTACTCTGAGCTACGATATTAATCTTTCGAAATTGTCGAATATCAGCTATGGGAGGGGAGGTATTGAACTTTCGCTGATATATATTTATCAGAAACCACGACCTTTTAAACCCCCGTATTACCGTAAATGCCCGGAATTTATGTAATGCAAATAAAGAAATTATACATATTGCTTTTCTTCCTTTGTTTTGCAACAGCTCTCTCATCGCAAAACCTTATTAGTACCATTAAGTCAGCCGATATTGCATTTCAGGATAAGAACTTCTATGGAGCCGCCCGCCTTTATGAAGACGCACTGAAATTCGACAATAAGATGTATGACATTCATTATAAAGCAGCAGAAGCGTTTCGAATGGATAACGATTATGTTAATGCTATAAAGCATTATAAAATTGTCTGCGATAGGGCCGCATCACGCTTCCCTCTTTCGGTTTTTTATTTGGCGGAGATGCAGAAATCGGATGAAGATTATTTCTCAGCTCAGTTTAATTTCAATAAATACTATACGACTCACAAATCGGACTCTACCGATTATTTTACAATAAAAGCAAAACAAGAAATTGTGTTTTGCGAAAATGCAATTAAAATAAAATACAATCACACAGGGGTGAATATTATTGCACTTGATACTACAATAAACAGCCTTTACAGCGAAATCGGGGCTTCTTCCTGGGGTGATTCAGTGATATTTTTCTCTTCGGTGAAACCCGATTCTGCATTTTCGAATGAATTTGTGTCATCGATCTATTGCAGTGTACGCAGAAACGGAGAATGGGTGAATACTTATCGACTCGACACGATAATAAATGCGACCGGGTATCACAATGCCAGTGCGTTTTTTTCTACCTCGACCAGCACGTTGTTGTTTAGCCGAAAAGGTTTTGGTAACGATGATAAGACGCGTATTTTTAAGACAACCTATCGTAATTATGAATGGGAAACTCCGGTTCCACTTGGAGAAAATATCAACGACACGTCTTCGAACAATACTCAGGCAACTTTGGCAGAGTTTAATGGTAAAACATACTTGTTTTTTGTTTCTGACAGGGCAAAAGGGCTCGGGGGGTACGATATCTGGTTTTCGGAAATGAAAGATGATTTTATATGCTCACCGCCGAAATTGGCCGGTATTCCAACCAGTGTCGATAGTTTATATCTTGCCTATTTCGGTGTAAAATCAGTGATTAACTCGGCGGGTAATGAATTATGCCCGTATTTTAATTATAAAGATAGCTGCCTGTATTTTAGCTCTGACTGGTTCGAAGGTCTGGGTGCTTACGATATTTATAAGTCAAAGACTAACCTGATAGATTGGCAGGAGCCTGTAAATCTGGGTTACCCGATTAACAGCAGTCAGAACGACCTGTATTATTTTATCGATAATAAATCTGGTTTTGTTATGTTCACAAGTAATCGCAAAGAGGCCCGTGCCCTCAAGCATCAAAGTTGCTGTAACGACATTTTTATGTACCCTATCGATAAAGAAATTGATACAGTAAAAATTGTGGAACAGCAGATAACAACCCTTACTTTAGAAGCCAGTGAGCTGATTCCGATTACCTTGTTTTTCGATAATGATCACCCCAATCCGAACACATGGGATACGCTTACCACCATAAATTATACAGATGCCTACAACCGATACGTTGAAAAGGAAGAGCTTTTTTGCTCCGAATTTTCGAAGGGTTATCGTGGCGATGAAAAAGACTTGCTTAGAGATAGCGTTCTTAACTTTTTCGACTATCAGGTTAGCTCAGAGTATCAGAAATTGTTGAAATTTGCTGCATTACTGAAAGAGCTTGTGCTTAAGGACCAGCAGATTATTATTACAATCAAAGGTTATACCAGCCCTTTAAATACAACGGAATACAATGAAGCTCTTGCGAAAAGGCGAATATCAAGCCTGATTAACTTTTTCAGGGAATATGATGATGGCTTCTTTCTGCCATATGAAGCGAGTGGAAAAATAATAATACAAAGGGTAGCTTTCGGCGAAACGCTTGCAGGTATTAATGTTAGCGATGACCCGAACGATCGCAGAAATTCTGTTTTTAGTCCTCTGGCTTCCGCCGAAAGAAAAATTCGCATAATAGCTGTATCGGTGAATGAGTAGATTGATGATTTAATATTAGTGAAATGATTGAACTTTTTATCGAGGTTATTCAGCAGACTTTATTGATTACGGGTTTTGTTATCACAATGATGATGATAATTGAATTCGTAAATATTCTTTCGCATGGTAACTTGCTTATAAGACTTAAAAACTCACCGGTTGGCCAAGTGATTGCCGGAACAGTGTTGGGAATGATTCCGGGCTGTCTGGGCACTTACACAGCTGTTTCTCTTTTCACCCACCAGTTGCTAAGCTTTGGTGCATTGGTGGCAGCGCTAATCGCTACCAGCGGCGACGAAACATTTATAATGTTAGCACTTATTCCCCGTGAAGCAATAGTCATCATTGCAGTTACAGGTGTAATTGGATTTATTGCAGGGGTGCTGATTGACCGCTTTTATAAACCGACTTTTAATTTTTATAAAAACGACTATAAGTTTGAGTTACACGGACATGAAAATTCAGTCGCTCATGGGTCAAAGCTAAGTGTTAAAAACTTTAGCTTTACATATCGTCGCGTACTTGCATTACTTATTTTCGGATTCTTTATCATTGCACCTTTTACAGGTATCATTGAGCATAACCACAATGTAATGATGCCATCCATCGAAAATGTTGGTAATGCAGATGCACTGCATAATAACGACGTTGGACATCCTTCACATGAGCATCATGTAAACTGGCTTGGAATAACACTTGCCATATGCGCTTCAATCGGATTTATAATATGTTTAACCTGTAGTGAACATTTCTTTACCGATCACATATGGAAACATCTCATAAAAAAGCACTTCATTAAAATCTTTCTCTGGACGTTTTTAGCACTTATACTAATTCAGGTTTTATTGAAATATACTTCCTTTGATATTTGGATTAGCGAAAACCTCTGGCTGGTGTTGCTGGCTGCAGTACTTATTGGTATTATACCTGAATCAGGACCGCATCTCTTGTTTATTTCATTATATATCAGTGGGGCAATTCCCTTATCGATTTTAATTGCTAACAGTATAATTCAGGATGGTCATGGGGCGTTGCCTTTGTTTGCTGAGTCGAAAAAAAGCTTTTTTATCGCTAAAGGACTTAACATTGTCATCAGTCTGGCCATAGGTGCTATTGGCCTTTTAATTGGTTTTTAATTTAAAATCATAATATATGGAAAGAGGAGAATATACTTTTACGATTATTAAACCCAATGCCCTGAAAAATGGTCATTTGAGCAGTATTCTTAAGGCTATCACAAACGCAGGGTTTCGCATTGTTGCCCTTAAAATTACTATTATTAACAAGCAGCAAGCCGAGAGGTTTTACCGAGTTCACAAGGAAAGAGATTTCTTTGATATGCTTACCACATTTATGTCGACAGGCCCCATTGCAGTGGCTATAATTAAGAAACAAAATGCAGTGGAAGATTACCGTAAGTTGATTGGTAATACCGACCCTGCCAAAGCTGAGGAAGGAACCATCAGAAAATTGTTCGGGATGTCAATTACTCAAAATGCTGTGCACGGATCCGACAGCGAAAGCAATGCTTATCACGAAAGCTGCTTTTTCTTTAATGAACTGGAGATTTTTGAGCAACTGTAGAAATAATCTTTGCATAACTCAGGTATTTTTAACACCTGTGAATTCATGCTGTTTTTTGTTGTAAATTGCGTGGCTTTCAGGAGAAACAAAAATGAGCAAGAGTTACTATTTAATTCATATTTCTATGAAATTCTGTATAAAATCTATTTCGTATAAAATAGTCATAACGATTGCGGCTACTGCGTCGTTATTATTGAATGGGACAGTTTTTGCACAAAATTCTTACGACGTAGCACTCAGCGGTATTGAATGCCCAAACGGACAGTATATGTCCGATGAAGCATTGCAGTATCCTTATGTAATTGTCGAAAACATAGGGCAGGAGACGATAAATTCAATTGATGTGTATTACCGCATCGATGAAGGTGACGCCGTATTGCGGCACGTTGCACCTATAATACTGAATCAGGGAGAAACCAGAAATGTTATTTTCCCGCAAATAACACTACCCGATGGCATGCATACTTTTACTGCATGGGTAGAGCTCGACGAAGGGCTTAGTGATGAAAACACCGAAAATAATACGCTTTCATGTAGCTTTATTGTTGCTGGCGGCGACATTGCTATCCTGAATATCATAAGCCCGAATAATGATATTTGCGGGTTGGATAGTATTTACCCCACGGTAAACATAAAAAATGTCGGGGCTATAGATGTTGAATCCTTTGTTGTCGATTTTTCAATGAACGAAGTTATTGTACAAAGTATAACCTGGACGGGTAGCCTTACTCCCAACGCCATTGCGCAGGTTGTTTTCGATGGTGTTTTCCCGACAAACGGTGAATATTATATCGAGTTTTTAGCTCATTCTCCAAATGAAAGCGTGGATGCAAATATGGTTGACAATTCAGCGCAAACAACGCTGGAGATGTCAGCAGGCAATTTGATTGAAGTTACCATTCAAACTGACCAATGGGGTATGCAAAATTCTTTCGAAATTATTAACGCCGTAGGAGACGCTGTTTTATTTGATGGGCCTTTGGCCACCAACAGTTTGCTACAGTATAGCATTTGCTTACCTCCCGGCAACTATGTCTTTATTATTTACGATAGTAATGGCAACGGTATGTGTATTGGTCCCCAAAGTGGTTATTACATTGTTGAAAATGCCACTACCGGTGAGCAGATTGCCAGTGATTGCGATTTTCAGGATCAGGCAGAATACCCCTTCACAATTATTCAACCCAATAGCCCACCTGTAGCTTCGTTCAACTACGATCAATTATTCAATTGCTCCGGATATATTCAGTTCACAAATACAACGGTTTCAGATGTTCCGGTTTTGTCATATTTTTGGAATTTTGGCGACGGCAGTACTTCCGGCGAAGAATCACCCATACACGTTTACGCAGAAAGCGGTAATTATACCGTAAGCCTAACTTCAACAAATCAGTTCGGAAGTAATACTTTTTCATGTTCCAACTGTGTTCCGGTTAATGTAAACGATGGTCCGGAGGTTTTTGATGGATATAGTTGCGGACCGGGGGATGTAAGCTTATCGGTACAATCTTCCGAAGGCCAGGTAAAGTGGTATCATTCACAGGCTGAATTAGAAGCATTTCATACCGGTGAAGCATATTTGGCTGAGGGTTTAAATGAAACTACTGTTTATTATGTTGAACAGATTACCGGAAACGAACACGAATACTTTGGGATGTTTGATAATACTGGTCCCGGCGGTTATTTTGGGTGGAATATTGACCGTAGGTTGTATTTCGATGCCATTGATGATGTGACAATCGTGTCGGCAAAAGTATATGCTCAGGGTACAGCAAACCGTACATTTCGTTTATACGACAGTAATGATGAGCTTCTCGATCAGAAAACCGTAAATATCCCCGCCGGTGAAAGCAGAATAGACCTTGGGTTTGAATTACCTGAAGGTTCGGGCTATGCAATTTCTGTTTCGATGCAGAATAACCTGGCTTACACAGGTGATTATGATGGTCCCAGCTACCCATATCCTTATGTGATTAATGGTTTGATTTCGTTAACCGGAAACAATTATTCCGACTCGTTTTACTATTTTCTTTACGATATCGAAGTATATGCCGGTTTCGAAGACCAGTGCTTCAGTGGCCGTGTTCCTGTTACCGCTTACATACAGTATCCTAACCCGGAACTGCCATCAGTATGGTTATGTTGTCAGGGCAACGAATGTGAAATATCCGCTGCAGCGGGATTCGAAACTTATCACTGGTCGAATGGCAGCTACAATCAAAGTGTGATAGTTACTCAGGAAACGTCGTATTCTGTTACTGTTACCGATGAGTTTGGTTGCCCTGGGTCGGCTTCAACCTTGATGCAGTTTAATGAGCCCGGTACTATTGATGTGGAGTCGCACGTTTCGAGTGGTCCTGGTGTGGCAGATGGCTGGGCGGTTGTAACTGTTACCGGTGGAACAGCACCCTTTCAGTATGTGTGGAGCAATGGGCAAACAACGCCTACCGCTACCGGATTGATGCAGGGAACCTATTCAGTTACGGTAATTGATGCAGCCGGGTGTGAACTTGTGGCAGAGGCTGTGATTATTGTAGGTAGCAGTAATTTATTTGTTTCTGATAATATATCGGTATATCCCAATCCTTGCCACAACAGAATTGTTGTGAATACAGGGAACTTCAATGCAAAGGAATTTTGCATTTTCGATATTAGCGGAAAATTGATGATTTTATCAGATGCACCGGATCAGTCTTTCGAAATCGAACTTAACGGATTGCCTTCAGGCTTGTATATCATAAGGCTTAAATCGCACGACAATAGATACAGTAAGGTAACTTTTATTAAGGATTAATCACGTCAATTAGAAATGCCGCGCTATATTATTGAATTTTCGTTCGACGGCAGCGGATACTGCGGTTGGCAGTTTCAACCCGATTCAAAAACCATTCAGCAAACATTGCAGGAAGCCCTTGGAATGCTGCTCCATGCTAATGTTGAGCTTACAGGTTGCGGCAGAACCGACACGGGGGTACATGCCTTGTATTATGCCGCTCACTTTGACTGTGATGCTGATATACAAGAAAATACCCTGACTGAGCGACTTAACAGGTTGCTGAAACAGGAGTTTTGTGTATTTTCAGTCCAGCAGGTTGCGGAGGCATTTCATGCGCGTTTCAATGCCCTGCGGCGGGAGTATACCTATTATATATGCAACGGTAAAACTCCTTTCTTTTCGAAATATTCGTGGGAGTATCATCAGAAGCTCGATCTGCAGCTGATGAATGATGCAGCCGGCTTACTGATTGGGAAGAAGAATTTTGGTAGTTTTTGCAAACTGCATAGCAACAATAAAACCAATATTTGCGAAGTTTACGTTGCTGAATGGCGATGTTTCGGAATGTTTTATGTATTTACTATTTCTGCAGATCGTTTTTTAAGGAATATGGTTAGGGCTATTGTTGGGACTCTTGTCGATGTGGGAAGGGGTAGAACAAGTGTTGATGAGTTCAGGACGATTCTTGCAGCGGAAAATCGGTGTGCCTCAGGCCAGTCGGTACCTGCACGCGGATTATTTCTTACCGATGTTACATACCCGGATGGTGATTTCATTGTCCATAAAGGTCCGTCTCTTCCCCTGTTGCTGTTATAATATGTATGTGATTGGTGCTTAGTTCACTTTTTCGAAAACACGGTATTCCCATGCCTGCATTGCAATATCTACTTCTTTCCCGATTTCAAACTCCGGGCCCCTGAAATAGTCCTTATACTTTCCGGTGTATGTATCAGGTATAACCAATGTAACTTTTTCCGGTTGATTCGAAAGATTTACAATAACCCCTATAATGCTTTCTTTTTTACAACGTAAGAAAGCATAGATGTTATGATTGTTCTGATGATTGAAAACAGTAATCATATCTCCTCCATATGAACCATTCCAAAGACACTCATGCTCGTGTTTCAAATGGTTAAGTGCCCTGAAAAATTTCTGTTTCGAATAATTACCCCAATCAATCTGATCTTTATCGAAAAACCGTAATGCTCTGTTGAATGCCGACTCCTGACCACTGTAAACCAAAGGCATACCAGGCAGTGTGTAACACAATACGGTGAATGCGTCAACGCCATCGCCCAGCCTTTGAAATTCGGTTCCATTCCATGAGTTTTCGTCGTGGTTGGTTATAAATCTCAGACGGAAGGCTTTTGCAGGGAATTTTACTTTTTCATCTCTGAGCAGACTATCGATTGATTCTGAATTTTTACTGCCTTTTGCAATGTCGTTGAAAGTATGCATCAGTTCCCAGCTATAAGATGCATCGAATGATGCAAAATGATGGGCTGGCTCTTCGGCTTCGGCAAGCATAAAAACCGATTTTATTGAATCGAGCTGACTGCGTGCGTCTTCCCAGAAGTCAACCGGAACCATCATTGCAACGTCGCAACGGAATCCGTCGATATCAGTTTCCGATACCCAGAATTTCATGGCATCAATCATAGCCTGCCGCATCTGTGGATTATCGTAGTTCAGGTCGATTACATCCGACCAATCGGGTACAGGTGGTGTAAAATTACCGTTTTCGTCGTGTATAAAATATTCAGGATGATTTTTTGTCCATGTGTTGTCCCATGCAGCATGGTTTGCAACCCAATCGATAATGACATACATACCCAGGCTGTGTGCCTGTTTTACAAGGTTTCTAAAATCTTCGAGAGTACCAAAGTCCGGGTTGATTTGGGTATAGTCCTTTATTGAATAGTAGCTGCCCAGGCTGCCTTTTCGGTTCATTTCGCCAATGGGGTTAACCGGCATGAGCCATATTATATCCACCCCCATTGCTTGTAAGCGCGGTAAATGATTTGCAAAGGCATTCAGGGTGCCTTCGGGTGTGAAGTTGCGGATGTTAACTTCGTAAATGTTTTTATTATTCGTCCATTCCGGCGCAAAAGTTTCGAGTGCTTTTTTATCTTCATTCATTTTAGTTTCTGGTTTTTTTAAAGGTTGATTACACGAAGCTATCAGCAGTGCAGCAGTAATAATAAAAAACAACCTTTTCATTTGTAAATATTTTTTATTGGACTAAGGGAATCTTGCATAGATTAATATTCATCTTGGCCGGTGATATTATTATCATGCTCGACTTCATGGTACTATTTATTCTTTGAGGTTAATATTTCGAAGCTATAGGCAGGTATCTCCATTCTTACATAAAAATCTTCCTGTTTTATAAGGCTTGCAAAGTGGTTGGAAAACCGTGTCGAACTCTGAATATCAGTAAGGTTAACTCCGAGCATCTGGGTAAATGGGGTTTTGTTAAACGCAACAATTACAATGTTATTTAAGTATTTTCGTTGATAAATCAGGTACGATTTGTTGCATTCCAGAATTTTTATTTCCCCGTAAAACAATGCAATATTGTTTTTGCGGATTTGCAGTAATTTCAAAAAAACCAAAAGCTGCTCCTTTTCTGTTGGCGAAAGGTTCGATTGCTCGATGTCGTTTAATGCACTACATAGGCTTTCCGTTTTACTTCCCAACAACAAACAGGGAATTCCCGGAATAGTAAACTGGAAAGCAATATACTGCATCCATTTTTTGTTTATATATTCTCCCCGCTGCTGCGCGGTTGCAATTGCCGAATCCGATCCGATATTATAAATCTGACCATGGAATCCTTGTGTAAGTGGGTCTTCTACAAGGTTGCCAAGCAAATGCAAGTCGCCAAACGTACGTGATGAATATCTCATTGCCTGTGCCAGGCCATCGAATGATAGAGTATCGTTGGCAAATATGCTATTCGCAATATAATTCAACTTTCTATTGAAATATGTTTCTCCAAAATTTTTAACATAGTAAGCCGTAATTCCTGATTTAGTGCATTCCTGATTGAGCTTTTCGAAAGAAGTAGTATTTTTATCCGATTTTCTCATCTCAATAAATGGCATAAGGGAGCTTGTTTTGTTACCGGTCTTGCCTAATGATTTCGTTGGTATATAATCGTTTGTGTAAGGCAATTCGCTGATGCACAAAGAATTAATTCCCAATTTACTAAATATGTGTTTTGAAATCATGCTGTCCAATATTTCAACCGAGGGCTCAACCATATCCGATGCAAGCATAATGTTACTGTGAGGGAATGAACTGTTCAATGCTGTAGCTGTGTTTACTGCTTTCCCGTGTACCAATGGAATCACCAGTTCGTTCGAAATGCCATTTTTGTTATAACCGTAAACCCGAATGTGGGAAGTATTGATTTTTTCTGCCACAGGGGGAGTTGAGAAATAATAATTGTAGCCTTCCACCTTTTTTAGATCCAACGGCAACCTCATGTTTTGCCAAAAAATAAAGTACTCGACCAGAACCTGAGTGCTAGTTATGCATATTTCATCCTCCTCAATTGATTTAATACTAATCGAGGGTGCTTTATCACTCTTATCAGGAATCTTTTTTATGTAATTATAGCCGCCTGCCTCATTCTTCACCGAATCTTTCACCTTCATACTGGAAAGATTGTATTTTCCGTCACCCACAATGCGATACTCATAACGCCCCGGTTCAAGATACAAGTAATGCGACCATGAGTATCCCTGATATATCATGGGGAGTTCATCAGTATTCCAGTTATTGAAGTCTCCTGTCAGAGTTACTTTATTGAAAGTATTGTTTTTAATAACTTCAGTGGTGAAAGTAGCTTTCGTCAGTGGGGCTTTTTTGCAGAGAACAGAATAGCAATATCCTTCAATCCAGAATTTAAGCTCAGTCAAAGGTTTTATTGAATCAAAATCAATATCGAGGTAAATCTCTTGCAAATCAGGTGATATGCTAAAATATTTAGGCATCGAAAACTGTACAGAATCGAGTATTGACAAATCGGTAATATAGTTTTGGGTGTAGATTGTGTTTTGATTGGGATACAACACGATTGGAGCTTTCAGCTCGGGAATTTTGTCGTATGTGTAGTTGTCGCTGGTTTTATTACCCTTACAGCCCACAATAATTATGAGCAAAACGAATACTGTAATTTGATGTAAACGATTCATATGTTTCCCTTCATTATAATGCCTTTTCAACAACAGTGTAATCTTTCTGAATAATGTAGTGTGCCATTTTTTTAAGTGTAATAACTTCCTGATGTTCCCGCTCCAGCACAGCAAACCGAAAGTCGTTTGCAGGCTCCTTTCCGCGGTCGGTCTGGGCTTTTTTTGTTTCGTGATACGTAAGGTCTATAAAAACACCAATATCAATACCTTTTGCATTGAGGGCATATAAACCATCGATAATTAGAAAATCGATCTTCGAAAAATCGGTTATCAGTCTGTCAGGCTCGTCGGGTACAATATCAATGCATGGCATTTCTGAAATGCGGCTGTGCCTGAAGTCATCGATATTTTTATTCAGGGTCTCCCAATCGATCTCATGCATGCCTACAGCTCCAAACCCGTGTTGCTTACGCCATTCGGTCCGCTGATGTGGGTGAATGCGGTAATAATTATCGGAATGAATGATTTTGGTTCGGATGGCATGTTCTTTTACTAAGCTTTTGCCAATGCAATGTGCCAACTCCGATTTTCCGCTGCCCGACTCACCCGAAATTGCCATCACCATTTTGGGGTGATACGATTTCATGATTAACGCAACAAGCTCCTGAGCTGCAACACGGTGTTTATCAGTGATTAAAAGTACATCTCCCAGCATGCTCCTAATTTTGCACGAAATTTATGAAACAAAATCAACATAACAAAACAAACTGAACTGCCATGTGGTTTATTTTCTCCGTTATTGCCATCGGCATCGGGCAAACTTCATTTGATATTGCGGGTAATACCATCAACCAGTTTGTCTGTTGCAATCCCATTTCTGATAACTGCTGCAGGGAGATGGTTTTAATAAATATATCCTGCTTTTTCAAGAACTTTAATCGATGCCGGGTTGTTCGAAAAAGGGGTGGCAAATATCCGTCCGATCTGAAACTGCCCGAACGCCATTGCTGTTATTGCTTTTACTGCATCCGTGACAATTCCTTTGCCGTGATACACTTCGGCAAGCCAATAACCCATTTCAGCATTTTTAATGTCGTTGTTTGTTTGAATATGCAGCCCGATACTACCTGCAAGCCTCCCACCAATTTCGATTGCAAAATATTTTATCGATTCACTGCTATTAGCAAACTCAATGAATTTTTACCATTTCTCAATGCCGCCGGGAACGCTGTCTGACATGTAATTCGAAATGTTTTTATTGTTGGCAGCACGGTAAGCACATTCTGCATCAGCAGTTGTTAGCGTTCTGAGTTTAAATTTCATTTATTTAAGTACTGTATTTTAATCTGCAAAAATTACTGAATTTTACGATACAATAAGAGTTTTTGTATTGGTTAATAGTTGATAATTTACTGCCCTAGGTCATAATTTTTATTGTTTTATATTTTTACCTTTGTTGCCATTAGAATATAAAACGTAAAATTCCATAGTAATGAAAAGAACTGCATTTACACATTTCCACGAAGCATTGGGCGCAAAAATGTCGCCTTTCTGTGGCTTTAACATGCCGATTGAATATACCGGCATAAACGATGAACACATTACCTGCCGCGAAAAACTCGGCGTTTTCGACGTGTCGCATATGGGTGAGTTTTGGGTAAAAGGCCCGAAAGCTGCTGCATTTATTCAGAAAGTAACTACCAACGATGTATATGCCCTTACCGATGGAAAGGTGCAATATAGTTGCTTCCCAAACGAACAGGGAGGAATTATCGATGACCTTCTTGTATATCGGTTCAAAGCAGATAGTTATATGTTGGTAGTGAATGCTGCCAATGTTGATAAAGACTGGGTATGGTGCCTGAAAGTAGCCCGTGAAATGGGCCTTACTATTGGTGATGAATTAAAAAATATAAGCGACGATATCTGTCAGCTAGCCGTACAGGGACCTTATGCCTTGAAAGCGATGCAAAAACTTACCGATGCCAATGTGATTGATATGGAATACTACACCGTGCAAACCTGCAAATTTGCCGGGATTGATGAGGTGATTTTTGCCACTACCGGATATACAGGAGCCGGAGGATGCGAAATATATGCATACAACAAAGATGCTGACAAACTTTGGAATGCGGTTATGGAAGCCGGTGCTGAATATGGTATCAAACCAATTGGTTTGGGAGCACGCGACACCTTGCGTCTCGAAATGGGTTTCTGCCTCTATGGACACGATATCAACGATGAAACCTCACCCATCGAAGCAGGCTTGGGCTGGATAACCAAATTTGTTGATGGAAACAATTTTACCATGCGTCCGTATCATGAAAAGCTCAAAAATGAAGGTGTAATAAAACGCCTCTGCGGGTTTGAAATGATAGACCGTGGTATTCCACGTCAGCATTATCATGTGTACGATGCACAAGGAAACCTGATTGGCGAAGTTACTTCGGGAACCATATCCCCGATGATGAAAATCGGAATCGGAATGGCCTATCTCAATAAGGGATTCTGGAAAGAAGGCACTGAGATTTTTATTGATATCCGCGATAAACATCTGAAGGCAAAAGTGGTGAAAATGCCAATGTTTAAAGGACAGATACCTATGGTTAAATAAACAAACAATTAATATTTATGAAAGCCATTGTTGTTACAGCAGTGGCTTTCTTGTTTTAAACGCAATTTTCTGTTATTTTTACCCAATGCCGAAACAGAATACATCATCAAATCTGCTTGTAGCTAAAGTGCTAAAGGCTAACCAGCGGTTTAACCTGATTGGGAATGGCGACAGTGTGCTTGCTGCCATTTCGGGAGGAAGCGATTCGCTGCTGATGCTCGAAGCGTTATACAGGTTATTGCGTAGCCGAAAGCTGGATTTTCAGCTTAGCGCATTGCATGTTTCTACCGAAAATGTAGATTATAGCATCGATAGAGAGAAACTTGATGAATTTTGCCATATCAGGAACATTCCTGTATTTTTCCGAAGTTTTAGGTTTGAACCATCAAAGCAAACCGAAAAATCACCCTGTTTTTATTGCTCATGGCACCGCAGAAAAGAATTGTACCGTTTTGCAAAAGAGAACAACTGCAATAAACTGGCATTGGGACATCATGCCGATGATGCCATCGAGACACTGATAATTAATATGTGCTATCATAAAGCCATCAGTTCGCTTCCGGCAAAGCTCTCTATGTTTAATGGGGATCTGCAGCTTATCAGGCCGCTTATTTTATTTTCAAAGGCCGAACTTACAAAAGTTGCAGAATTGTTGTCGTTAAATTCATTTGCATCGGAATGCAGTTTCGCCGATAACACCAAAAGACAAAAAGCAGCTTCTGTTATTGCATTTATGGAAGAGCACTTCCCCGGAGCGCGTAAAAAGCTGTTTGAAGCCATGTCGTCGGTGCATACTGCTTACCTTCCGGCAGATGAAGGCAAATCACCTATTATCGAAGGCTTGAATGTGATTCATCCGAAAGATTGAGAAATAATATTCTGGTTAATTTTTTTTATATTTACTGGAATAAAAATAAAATACTGTGATTCAAATACACCTGTTTAACACTGTATTATAAATGATTAACCCAGTCGATAGTTTTATTCTCAATGCTGCAAGGCTGGAGCTGAAAGATGTGCATGTTGAGGCATTGAAAGCACTTGTCACTGAAATTAGCGACTGGAATGAATTTGAAAATAAAACCCGTATTCATGGCGTGCAAGCCTTAATATATAATTCTTTAAAGAAAAATCATTTATCAGGACTGATTCCTCAACCGGTTTATGAAAACCTGAGAGCTTCGTATTACAGAAATGCTTACCGGAACACCTTGATTGGTGAAGAGATTAATAGAATCAAGGAAATTGTTAGCGACCAAATAGTTCTTCTAAAAGGAGCAGCTCTGATCAATTCATTTTATAAAAATATTGCATTGCGTGAACTATGCGATTTGGATATCTTAATCGAAAAGGGTAAAGCGTGGATGATTTGGAATGAAATGCGTAACAATGGATATCGATTAATTGATGATACTCAGGTGTTTAAATCCTCGCTGCATGAGAAGTTATACTCAAATTATTACGATTCTCATTTATTGGCACTTTGTTCTGTTAACATTGCCGTTGAAGTCCACTGGAATATAATGCGTTCACCGGAACACTATACTATCACCAGTAAAGCATTTGAAAACACAGTTTGTATCGATGAAGACAGAGATCTCCATGTTTTGTCGGATGAATTTCAATTGATACATCTTTGCTGTCATTTTGCAAAGCATATGAATTCTCCGCAGGAAATATTTGTACCTTTGAAATGGTTGTGCGATATAAATGAATTCCTTGAAACCAAATCGGAAACTCTTAACTGGCAGCTAATAGAGGAAATATGCAATGAAATTGATGTTTTCAACGAAATGAGAGATTCCTTAAGCTATGTTCATGTCCTCATGGGAGTGCCTATTCCTGAGTATTTCAGAAATATGATTATCATTGAAAGAAATAATCTTGATTTGGGTTCTCTTCAGAAGAAAATGACTTTTAAATATCAGCACGAAAGGGGTAATATTTATAAAGAAAGCTCCCAGAAGTTTTCATTCTTAAACAATGGGAAAGAAAAATTTACATTCTTTTTTAGATCTATGTTTCCTGTTAAGAAATGGATTATACACAAATATGGCTCCAATGTAGCGTTGGGATATTCCATGTATTGGTCCGATATGTTTGCAAGGTATATTTTAAAAAAGAAGTAGTTTTACAATTATGATGATTAAATCTGAAAATATTAAAGGCGATTTCAGGAATATTGTAAAGACTATTCAGTTTGTTTACAGAAGCGACAAAGTCTTGTTTATCGTCAGGCTTGTTTTGATTGTTTTACAAAGTTTACTTACCATAGCCTCGCTGTATGCTTTGAAGCTTTTAATAGATGCAATTACCATAGGTGCTACTGGCAGCGATTTCTCGCTACTGTGGGCTTACTCCGCTTTCTTCTGTGGAGTTTTTCTTTTTTCAAGACTACTGTTGATAATTAATCAGTTTGCCGATGAAATTCTCATGCAAAAACTCATCGATTATGTCAGTAACCTGATAAATCGCAAATCGGTTGAACTTGATCTGTCGTATTACGACAATGCCGAATATCACGACGCTTTTCACCGTGCCCAGCAGGAAGCCAATTTTCGTCCGGTGCAAATTTTAAATAATATTATTGGAATTTTTACTAATCTACTATCGTTGATTGGTATTGTGGTTGTGCTGACATCGTTTTCATGGGTAATTATAACAATAGTTTTTGTGGCAGGCTTACCATCTCTGTGGGTGAAGCTGGTGAAATCGCGAAGATTGTACAAGTGGCGCAAAGAAAATACACCATCGTTCCGTAAGTCAAATTACTATTCAACATTGCTTACCAACAGACCTTATGCAAAGGAAGTGAGAGTAAATAACTTGTCCTCTATATTGCTGCAGCAGTTTGTTGATTTGCGGAAAAATCTGGTAAAACAGATCGTGAAAATTACGAAAAAAACTGCAAAACTTGATGCTATCAGTGCTTTGGTTGAAGCATTTGCTTTGCTGGCTGTTATTTATTTATTAGCCGTAAAAGCCTATTCCGGTGCAATAAGTATTGGTGGTTTTGTGATGCTTTTTGAGGCATTCCGGCGGGGACAGGGTTATATACAGGGACTTGTTTCCTCTGTTTCAGGTGTATTCGAAAATAAACTTTTCATGAACAATTTGTTTGAATTCCTCAAACTCAAGCCCAATATCAATTCCCCACAACAACCCGTTCCATTTCCACAAAAACTCATTGAGGGAATTCGATTCGAAAATGTATCCTTTTCATATCCGGGGTCAGAAAATTTTATTTTACGTAACGTCAATCTTGAAATTAAGCCTGGACTAATTACACATATTCAGGGTGAAAACGGAGCCGGAAAAACCACGCTGATAAAATTGATAAGTCGCCTGTACGACTGTACCGAAGGAGCAATATATATCGAAAACATTAATATAAAAGACTTTGAATTGGATGAGCTGCGTCAAAATATCAGCATGATTTTTCAGGATTTCTGTCAGTTCGATATGACTGTGAAAGAAAATATTGCGTTTGGCGATGTAACCGATATGAACAATGAAGAAAAAATGATAGCAGCAGTGCAGAAGAGTACCGCAAAACAAATCATCGATAAGCTGCCGCAGGGATTCGAAACTATGCTCGGAAAGTATTTCGAAAAAGGGGAGGAGCTTAGCATGGGTCAGTGGCAACGCATTGCATTGAGCAGAGCTATGTATTCAGATGCGCCCATTCTTATTCTCGATGAGCCGACCAGCTGGATTGATGCTAAGGCAGAGACGGAGTTTTATAAAGGGTTGAATCATGTTGTAAAAAACAGAACAGTGATAATGATTAATCATTCCGGTCAAATGAATGAAAATGTTTTATATTCAAAAAATTGCTGTAAAGTATTACTATAATTTTATTGTTTTTAAATAATTTGAATTATATTTGAAATATTTTTGTTTATTATAGACTAACCAAAATTTGAATATTATGAAAAAAGGAATAAAAAATGACAATGCTTTCAATGAAAGGATTATTAATGTAGAACGCTTAAAATTATTAAAGCAAAATTATAGTAAACCTGAAATGGCAACATTCAATATTGACACCCATATTGACAGTAATTGTTCAGATATGATAAGTCCTGATATTAACTGCTTACAACATAATGTCGTTACAGGTGGTTGTGGTCAGACGGATCTACATATGATTGAATAATTAATACCTTGAACGATAAAATTAATCACATTGAGTTTGATTTAACGTCTAGATGTAATTTGCAATGTAAGTATTGTTATCTTGAGCTTACACCCTGTTTGGAAAAAACGGATATTTCTCCTAAAATAGTCGATGATTTCTTTGCCAATCTAATAAAATACAATAGAATTGAGCAAAGAATAGTATATACTTTCTGGGGAGGAGAGCCTTTGTTGAATTTTGATATGATTAAATATATTGTTAAGAATTATGGCAATTTTAAAGTTAACGAAAAGTCTGTGGAATGCAACTTCATAATAATTTCAAATGGGACTTTAATTAATAAAGAAATAGCTGCTTTTTGTAGTGAAAATAATATTAGTATCCAAATAACCATTGATGGAGATAAAGAGAGTCATGATAAACTCAGAACTTTTTCTTCTGGAAGAGGTTCGTATAATAAAATAATATCAAATATTAAATTGTTGCAAAGGCAAAAAGTTAGGTATGTTATACGATCTACTTTAACATCTTCTTCATTATTACCTTCTGAAATTATTGATTTATGCATGGGTCATGGTTTCAATAATAATGCTTTTGCAACGGTTTCTTCAACTAGTATTTATAAGGATAGTATGCAACCAGATTTTATAAAAAAAGTAGCAAATGATTATTTTGATGCATACGAAAAGCAGGTATTGAAAAAAAACGACTTCCATTCTACTCAATTATTAAATTTTAAGAAAACTCTTCTTTCAAAGAAAGCAACTGCAAGTTGTGGTTTATCTCGAAACAGAATATGTGTTAGACATGATGGATTATTATTCCCATGCCATAGGTTTGTCAAACTTGATGAGTTATCTATTGGAAATGTGTGGGAAGACATATCCTATGATAATACTGTGTTAAGTATGGTTGAATTAAACCCCAAATGCAAAGTGTGTTCTTTTAAATATTTTTGTGGTGGAAGTTGTGTTTTCGAGGCATTTATTAATAAAGATTTTTCCTATTTGGGCAACTATTGCCTCTTTAATCAAGAGTTAATTAAACGTACATTTAAGCAATTAATAAATAAACATGAATTTAAAATTCAAGAAAACACCACTAGTATTATGATAAATGTTAATATTCATTCAAATGTTGTTTATGCAAGGTCAAAATATGTTGAATTAATAGACCTAATTGATGATGGAATAATATTTGACAAAAGAAAGATTGAAGATAAATCACAGCTGTCCAAAATAATTCTTTTACTGCGAAGAATTGATTGATAATC
>ENA-UPTA01000591-UPTA01000591.1-activated-sludge-metagenome-genome-assembly--contig:-NODE-591-length-42266-cov-7.387316_pt1 | contig 42266 bp, 29 predicted proteins | sample MGYA00238184_ERZ773361 | MGnify/ENA primary metagenome ERZ773361 (study PRJEB29100, sample SAMN05720205) | activated sludge metagenome | isolation source: anaerobic digester from wastewater... | reverse complement strand
GCGTTGATATTAGGCAGGCGGTAGTTGTAGCCGGTCATGTCATGCACAAACTTCCAGGGATGCGGTTTTTTGGCTGTTGTAGTGATATGTTTGGCCAGCTTACCCAGGTTTTCATCATCGGTTAGAATCATGCCCCCACCGCCGGTGGTGATGGTCTTGTTGCCGTTGAAGCTCAGTGTCCCCAATTTACCAAAGGTCCCTGTGTGCTGTCCCTTGTAGTAACTGCCAAGAGATTCCGCGGAGTCTTCCACCACGGGAATGTGGTAGTGGTGACAGACCTCGACTATCCTGTCAATCTGGCAGGGATGTCCGAAAGTATGCATGGGCACGCAGGCAGATATTCTTTTTAGCCTTCGAAGGTTCACAAATGAAGGTTCACAAATGGGCACAACTGATTGATGGGAGCGTTGTAAGGTGGTACTATGGCTAGCAGCCACACCCGTCAGTGCTGCATCTGTTGTCCGGTGTTTTATTTCGCTTTGTTCGATATCTTGTGAGTTATTATTTGTTATAATTCGTGTTCTTTCACCCGGATCCATTTGTGGTAAGAAAAAACACTGTAACGCACCGTTCACTTCTGAAAGGATCGCATTATCAGCCAGCCACTTCTCCAGAGCATCCGCGGACAGGCCTAGGGTCCGGCGGTCTATATCGATAAACACAGGTTCCGCGCCGCAATAAGAGATCGCATTGCAAGTGGCTATAAAGGTGAGGGGTTGGGTGATCACCAAATCCCCTCTTTGGACGCCGGCCAGTAGCAGGGCAACGTGCAGGGCGGCAGTGCCATTCACGGTGGCCACCGCATACTTGGCGCCGGTGTAGTCCCTTACCATTGCCTCAAACTGGTCCACATATTTGCCCACGCTGGAAACATAGGTGCTATCGATGCAGTCCAGGAGGTATTTCTTCTCGTTGCCTCCAAAATACGGCTCGTGCAGAGGAATGGCTTCCCTTCCAGGATAAAGGGAACGGATGAAATCAATTATGGGTTGAAAATTCATTGTTCAGAAAGCCTAGAAGTTCGACAGGATTTGAGCATAGTAGCATCTCTCAATTGAGTGAATTGGTAGGTAATAATGTCAATGGATTGCTTCCTTAATACGAAATTTCTGTGATATAGCCCAGATTAAAGCTTAGCGTGAGCTGGTAGAGGACCTCTAGCAGGCTGGTATGCTTTCTGATAAAAATGCCCCTAATCAATATTTAATATTACGTGATGCTCCTTTAGCAATAATGTAACTCACAGATATGGAAGCTCTTCGGATCTGGCTGATCAATCCATTTTTTCTGCCGGCATCATTCTTGTGAAGCATTAGATCTCTCTTACCAGTTTCCTCGCGTTTTGCAATACGCTAAATTATTCAAAACTGTACTCGCGGTTCATAAAAAAGTAGCAACCTTGATAACCCTTTAACCTTCTTAACTCTCTATACATTATACATTCCAGCTTTGTACTTCGCCAGGTTTTCCGGCTTGACAAACCACTCCACAGTCTTTTCCAGACCTTCCCTGATGCCGTACTTTGGTTCGAAGCCGGTAAAACTCTTGATCTTGGTATTATCACACCAAAGGCGAAAAACTTCAGATTTTTTGGGGCGTATCCTCTGCTCATCTGAAACAAAAAACACATCACTGTGCATGATATCTTTGATCAAGTCCAGAGTTTCCCTGATGGATATCTCAAAGTTAGAACCTATATTAACAGTCTCGCCGACAGCGTCTTCACACTTGGCAAGTTCAAGGAAACCTCTGCAGGTATCCTCTACGTAGTTGAAATCCCTGGTGGGGCTGGTGTCGCCCAACCTGATCTCCTTGATTCCTGCAGCGATCTGGGTTATAATGGTAGGAATGACGGCGCGGGCTGATTGTCGCGGCCCGTAGGTGTTGAAAGGTCGCGCGATCGTCAGGGGTAGATTGAAAGCGTGGAAGAAGCTCATGGCCACGGCATCAGCCCCGATCTTGCTTGCGCTGTAGGGTGACTGGGGCTGCAGTGGATGTTTTTCATCTATAGGCACATATTGGGCTGTGCCATAGACTTCGCTGGTGGAGGTGCAAATGATTCTGTGTAATTTATTATCCAACGACGCCTGGCAGATATTCAAGGTGCCCTGGATATTTGTATCCACATAGCTCTGTGGGGCCTGATAGGAAAACGGTATAGCGATAAGCGCGGCCAGATGGAAGACCATATCCACATCACGGCATAACCGATGGCAGAAATACGAATCCCGGATATCCCCGCAAACCACTTCAAGGTTTTCATTCTCAGGAACATCTTCCAGCCAACCCCAATAATTGAAGGAGTTGTACTGAGCCAGAGCTCTGACTTTGTATCCATTTTTAAGAAGCATCTCAGTCAGATGCGACCCTATGAAACCATCCGCTCCGGTCACTAAAGCCTTCATTCATTGTCTCCATTCTTGAAATGGGTTTCATAAGCAACCTGCGCTTTTTCATAATCGCCGATTCTGCCAATATCCAGCCAATATTCTTCGATATGATACTTGGGAATGGGCACGTTCTCAGACAGCAAGCGCTTGATAAGCTGATCCATGTCATATTGTCTATAATCTGGAATGTATTTGAATATCTCATGCGTGAAAACATAGATCCCGGCAAGGATATAAAGCTCAAAATTGGGTTTTTCCTGGATGTCGGTCACGTAATCACCCTCAAAAAAGATGTTGCCAAAGGCAAAGGGTAGAATTTCCTTTTTGATGCCAATAGTCATGGGTGCCCGCAGGTTTATTGCATATTCATACATAGCCCGGAAATTCAAAAGGGTCAGGATATCCCCATTCATCACGAGGAATGGGTCTTGCAGTTCTTTCTTGAGCAGTGAAAGCGGCCCTGCCGTGCCTAAAGGCGAATCTTCTCTGCTTACTTTAAGATCAATGCCGTATCTTGAACCATCGCCAAAAAAATTTTCTATATACTCAGATTTGTAATTGGTAGCCAGTATAATCGTGTCAAAACCATGATCTCTTAATCGTTCGATCTGAACTTCCAGAACAGCCTTTTCACCAATAGGCAATAATGGCTTTGGTATCACTTCGGTGAAGGGCTTCAATCTTGTGCCCAGTCCACCTGATAGAATTACTGCTTTCATGTCATATCCTTGCTGATTATTTATATCCCTGCTGTGGGATTCGCGACAATTCTGAATGGAGTATAATCAAAGTTGAACAGATACCAGGTCGGTTGATCATGTAAATCAAAAACCTTTGCGTCAATCTCATCAGCAGTTGTCACATTAAAAAAGTTGTTCTTGGCATTAAAATAATAGCTTTGATATTCAAAGTGATAATTCGGTGAGTTTTCCAATGCCCAGTATTTGGTATATATGTTATTTCCGTTTATATAGTTCGATTCCGTGATCACTGGAAATCTTATGAATACTCCAAACTTTCCGATGATGTTGTTGTCAGTGATTTGTATCAGATTGGACTGCAGACTTTTTATCACATAATCGTTCGCTTCTAGCTGGCAGTTTTGAATTCTGGTATCAGTGTATGCGTCAAGATACACACATTGTTGCGCTCGAATGAAACAATGCGAAATAGTTCCCGTGGATGCGTTTCTGGAATCGACAGCTATTCCGGAACCCAGGAAAATAGAGGACTCCAAGGTGTATGTACTGCTGTCAGTTTCGAATAAATAATTGACGGCGTCATTCCGGGAAAAGGTAACATTGGCTATTGTTAGCGCAGATGTGCCGGAAATTATCCCAACGATATTATCGCAAAATCGGACATGATGCACTGACAAAGACGCATTGACTGCTTTAACAGCTTCGGACAATCTGCGAAAAACGAGGTGTTTCAACTCCGCATTACTTATTGAATTGATAACCAGTTTACCCTGTTGGGTAGCGTTATCCGAAGTAAAATAAGCATATTCGCTGGCAGGTGTTTGAATTGAGGATAACACGGTTAGCTCAGATTCGTTTTGAAATCTAATCCAACTATTGGCTTCAACAACCAGGTTTTGCACCCACAGCGAAGTTGCCACAATGTAGTGGTGCTTCCTCTTCAGATGAAGATTTTCATTAGTCACTGGGTCCAGGATTGTCTCTGCATACAATGTGTCGTTAACTACTGAGTTGATCTCTACATTGTACTGGTAGTTCCAACCAAATCCATTCCTGCTGAACACAATATTGTATTCACCTTCAGGTACAGATTTCAACTCGTAATGGCCAGCAGCATTAGTAGTTGTGGAATACAAAGGTGTCTGTTTTGAGTGCTCAAATTCGGTTTGTTGAGCTGCAAGAACTCCCAGTTGAGGATATTCAGTGGTTAAACGCGCCAGAACGGTATCTATGGTGGCTGGCGCATACAGCGCAACTGTAATACCTGAGAAGTCTGTAACCTCCCCTTTGGTCGAATCTGTATCGTTATAAAGAACAACGTTTCCAGTGATGGTGCCTACCTTAGGCTCATTGCAATGACAACTAAACATAAACATCAACAAACCACTTAAGGTAATAGTCAAGAGTATTTCTTTGAATCTCATCTGATCCTCCTGCATAAACACAATAGATCGTTTCACAAGAATTCTCAATGCCTGATAAAACGGCACATGGTCATTGTGAAACCTAAAGCATTACATTTTTTGGACACCATATTATTCACTTATGATATGACCTGATGAACTCCTCCACCTCCGGCAGCCCGCCCTGGAAGACTAGGTAGCCGTTGTATGGTTCGCCGGGGGTGATGTCTCCGGCGATGGGGGTCAGCATCAGTTCGCGCACCTTCTCCGGGTCAGTGGACTGTCCCAAAGCCCAGCCCAGTTTGATGTAGGCAACTTCCGGCAACAGGTTTTCGCCCGGAACGATGCCCATGCTCATCAGGTCGCGGCCAGTATCGTAAACGAACATGTGCACAAAGCCCCAGAGGGTCTGCACGGTCATGTAGATATGCACGCCTTTGGCCACGGCGCGCTTGATGGCGGGATAGACGGGTTTGTTGACATGCCCCAGCCCGGTGCCGGCAATCACGATGCCCTTGTAGCCGTTATCGGTGAGGGCATCGATGATGTCCGGATGCATGTTTGGATAGTAATAGACGATGGACACCCGCTCTTCGAAAAAGGGCAGCACTTTTACTTTGTTGTCTGAGCGGCGCTTGTTGTAATCCCTTTTGATGGGGATTACGGCTTCCCTGGTCACGCAGGCGATGGGAACGTCGCCGATGGTGCGGAAGGTGCTGCGGTAGGAGGAGTGCATCTTGCGCACCCGGGTGCCCTGATGCAGTAAGCCGTATTCATCACTGGTGGGGCCGAACATGCAGACCATCACCTCAGCTATGTCGGAATGCCCAGCAGTGAAGGCAGCGTGCATCAAGTTCAGCGCGGCGTCTGAGGAAGGACGGTCGCTTGAGCGCTGGGAACCAACCATCACCACGGGGATGGGCAGGTCCTGCAGCATATAGGAAAGCGCCGCCGCGGTGTGGTGCATGGTGTCGGTGCCGTGGCCGATGATGATGCCTTGGGTGCCTTTCTCCACCTCTTTGCCTATGGAGACGGCCAGTTTCTTGTACTGTTCCGGACCCATGTTTTCAGAAAAGACGGCGAACAGCTTTTCAGTATCCAGATTGCAGATTTCCGCCAGTTCCGGAACCGCGCCATAGAGTTCGCCGGGCGAGAAAGCCGGAATCACTGCCCCGGTGCGGTAATCGAGCCGGGAGGCAATGGTACCGCCAGTGCCGAGCAGCTTCACTTTGGGCAATCCCGGCGTGAAAGGAAACTCTTTTTCTGGAATCTTGTAATGCGCTTCTTTGTAGCCGGTCTCCTGCATGCCCAGAATGGTGTCCACATCGATGCCGACGTTGTATCCGGTGGCGAGTTTGATCACGATGTGGCTGTCGTCGTCATTCTCGCTGCGGGGCAAAATGATACCCTGGAAGGTGCCGCGGGTGGTCTCCACTGTGGTGTCGCCCCAAACTCTGGCTTGAAAGCTTTTCAGCACCTCTAGGGCGCGGCCTTTGTAGCCTTTGAATAAATCAAGCATCTATAGATAGATCCACAAATTACACGAATTCACACAAATTAGTAATTACAATAAATGCGTTCATGGGTCAGGCCTGTGACGCCAAAGTTAACTAAAAGCCCCAATTTCAGATGAGAAGCTTTAAGATAATTGAGAATTTGCGCCATATGTTCTTTGTTGATGTGGCTTAATGTCTTCAGCTCAACGATAATGCTCTTGTCAACTTTTTATGTTCGGGATAGAGCAAGCCCTTTGTAGAATACAACATATTCTTTTTCGCGTTCAAAAGGGATATTCCGATGCTTGAACTCAATTGCCAGAGCTTCTTGATAAACTGGTTCCAGAAAACCGCAACCCAAGGTTCTGTGAACTTCCCTACACGCGCCCAATATCTTGTAACACTCATCTTTATAAAGTATGTCCAGCTCCATATCGATCACGCTCAGCTCTTGTGTTTGTTAACATAAATTCGTGTCAATTCGTGCAATTCGTGGACAATTCTTTTTGGATGGTCAGATAAAGCTCGGACAGGGGAATGTTACCCAGAGCCATTTTGCGGAGCCGGCCCATTATCCAGTGTTGGATGGCATCCGGCTTTTTCAGACCGCGCGTTTTTGCACGTAGCCACATGGCTTTGAGCAGCGGAATCTGTTCCAGTATTTCCGTTGCCGGGATTTCCTTGTAGCCAAGAACCTCCAACACAGAGGAGAATTGCATGTTCGGGTGCTCATACAGGACTTTCAGCATCTCGGGCAGGATATCCGGCTGCAGCTTGCGTTTGTTAACAAAGATCAGCAGGTCCTCCACCCTTTGGTGGTCGAAGGGCAGGGGATCGCGGCCTTGCATGCCTTTCAGCAGGTGCGCGTAGAGCAGCCCCAGGCGCTTGGGCTCGATACTGTGCCTGGCAGAAAGCTCTTCCAGCACCGGCATCAGGTTGTTGCGCAGCAAATAGGTGTAAGCGTCGGCGGGAATGCCCCAGTCCGCCAGCTGCTGCAGCCTTGTCGAAAGATCCACAGGAAGGTCCTTCCGCGCAGATTCGATCATTTCTTCGTGGACTGGAATCGGCGCGGAATCCGTATCCGGATACATCCTGTCCGCGCCAGGCAGCACCCGTTCAAAGAGCGTGATTCCGTCCGGCAGGGATTTGCGGGTCTCGTTGGGCACGCCGACAAATGCAAGCTGGCAGCGTTCCTCAATGGTCTCCAGGGCAGTTTTGATATCTTCGTCCGGCGCCCAAAAAAGAAGCAGCGCGTCATTATCAGAGGCTTTCAGTTCGGCGCGAAGCCTGGACCAGTCTTTTGAATCCAGAGAAGCCTGGACTAAGGGTTTGTCAGAAATCCGGTTCTCCATTTTGCTCAAATCGCTGTCCGCGCCTTGTTCAAATCCAGCTATCTCTTCAGAATGGAACATATTAGGCCGTTCCAGGCAGGCGATCACTTTCAGACGGTCAGAGATCTCATCTGCGAAACAGCGTCCGGGTTGGTTAAAGAAGCTGAGGATGCCGGCAAAATGGGGCAAATTGACCGCGATCAGCTTCCAGCCATCGCTTCCGGCCTTTTTAAGCAGAGGGATGTGGCGCCAGTCGGCCGGGTCCAGAAAAGTATGAGTCAGCTTCCATTTCGCCGGGTCGGCCACCCGTTTCCGCAGTTCCTCGCGGACCAGCAGTAGCGATTTTTGACGGAAAGCCTCGTTGTGCGTGAGTTTGGGGATCCAGGAGATGTGAGCCACACCCTTGATCTCGACCCTGGTGCCGCCTTCAATGGAAACATTCACGTCCTCACGGGCCGCGCCTATCCCGGTGCGCACAAGACCTGAGCTGCGGGCGATAAAGCGGATGTTCTGAGCCGCCTCAGCCGCTTCCCAGGGCGTTTCCATATCCGGATAGGTGACAGTTTCGATCAGCGGCATGCCAAGGCGGTCGGCAAAATAAACCCGGGTATGGCGAAAATCGGACACTTCGCGGCAACTGTCTTCCTCCACGGAAAACTGGATCACTTTGATGGTTTTGTTGGAGATTGGAATTTCTCCCTCGATGCCGAGGATGGTAGTGCGTTGAAATCCAGTGGGGATACTGCCGTCAAGATACTGCTTGCGGGTGATGTGGAGTTCGCCTACGATCTTCATTTTCAGCAGCAGGGCGATCTTCATTGCCTGCTTAAGAGCCTGCCGGTTCAGCGGAAAAGGAGGGGTGTCGTCAACTTCGTAGGTGCAGGCGCTGTCGTTGTTGATGCGGTAGATTATCTTTTTCCGCGTCTTGAATTCCATCAGGGCGGTGCCGTCATACTCGCCCAATTCAGACAAAGTGGGCCTCATATGACGCACGATTTCGGCGTCAAAATCATCAAAATCGTGATACTTGCCTGCGGGGCAGCGGCAGAAGAGTTTCTGGGAGGTGTTCAGTTGCTGGTGAACTTCCAGACCGCAACGGAAACCAAGCTTCCGCCAGGTCGCTTGCACGGCGTCCGGAAGGCTGACCCAGCCGGTGTTTGCCCGGCTAAGCAGCCAATTTCGTTGGTGAGGGTTGTCCAATTAAGGTCCCTAATATGTAATGTGATAGACCATAATCCAGAGGTGTGCCTTTTTTGTCCAGCATTATTTCACACCCTGAATCAAGGCTGCAAAAAGCCTCAGGAAGCCGTTTTCCGCCAGCTTGAACCTAAGCCGCCAAGTCCCATTGAATTAGGCTCAATGAAAGGTTTGTATGTTTTGGAACAAAGCAGATTATCAGATTTCTCAGACTCTATATGTCTGAATGGGGTTGAACTTCATCACAAGGCTCCTGGAATCCAGGCCGGAAAGGTTTTATAATCGATTGAGACACCAGCCCCCGAGCTGCTCAGAGTATAATGTCTCCACGAACCAACAACTCCTTCATATCCACACTTGCCACCACCAGCTTAACCGACGCCCGCAGCGGCAAATCCTCCTCGCAACACAGCACCAGCCGTTTTTCCCAGCGGCTGAGCTCCATCAGCCAGCCTTGTTTCACCCGGCGCAGCGGCACCGCATCAAGCGGCTCGCCAAGGTGTTTTTGCTCCAGCCAGCGCAGCAGCCAGTAGCGTTCGCTGCGATGGGCGACAGCCCGTAGCAGTTGCAGGCGTTTTTCGATGCTGAAGATCAGTTCCTCAAGGTCCTGGCGCGAAAAGCATTGCCCATTCCCCGCCAGTAAAGCAGAAAACTGAGCCTGGTTCACGATGTCAGTGAAGCGCCGAATGGGTGAAGTGGCGTGCAGATAAGCCTGGACGCCCACTCCGGGGTGGAATTTTGCCTCGGTGGAGAGATAGGCCTGGATACCGTAATTATCTGTATCATTGTCGTCTTCGGACCACTGGGTCACATTACGGTAGATCAAGGGCAGGCCACTTTGGCAGGCGCGCTCGGCCATCAGGCGGTTGTAGAGGATCATCAGCTCTTCGACTACGAACCGTGACGGGCTGAGATTATCCTCCCGCTGCATTACAACATCACCGCCAACAACCTTTAGATTCCAGCTGTAGCGAGGCTTACGTTCCTCGCTCTCCCCCACCCTGGCGTCGCGAAGTTTTCGGCAGAGTTCCAACAGCGGTGAGCGTTCCTGGCAGCGCAGCATATTGTCAAAGTTTTCATAGCTCAAATTCTTCTTTACCCGCAGCCAGCCGCGACTCCAGGAGCAGTCAACTACTCTTGCCTCACGGTCAAGCTCCACCCGCAGCGAAAGCACCGGCCGAGCCTCGCTTTCAAGCAGGCTTAAAGCACCGCCGGAAAGCTCCACAGGCAGCAGGGGAACGGTTTGAGAGGGCAGATAAAGCGAAGCCACGCGGTCTTGGGCTGCGCGCCAAAGCTCGCCATGCAAAGGAATGCAAGCCGCTACGTCGCTGATGTGAATGCCCAAACTCCAGCCGGAAGCGGTTTCCTGCCAGTCGATGGCGTCGTCCAGATCACCGGAGTCCTCCGCGTCGATCGTGAAAGCTTCAACACCCTCCGGTTCGGTTTGTTCCGGAGTTACCGCCCCGGAAGCCAGTCCGGATGAGAAAGAAATAGGAATCCCGCTGGCTGCGGCAACGGGATCAGTGTCCGGTGTAATATCGCCCAAAGCCAGGCGCAGAGCGTGGACCGACCTTTCCAGGTTCCGTCCGCCAGCTCGTAGTATTCTGGCCAGGTCTTTCGGCTCTCCGGAGATAAGCAGTGCTCGAGATTCAGCAGCGAGCTGCCTCTCATCCTCAGCTCCAGTCACAAACTCAGGTGCTTTTTTGTGCTGCATTCCAGATTCTGCAGTTTCTAGCCGTTCCAGAAAGTCAGCCACCGCGTCCAGATACCTTGCGCGGGCCGCCTCCTTCTCTTTTTTTTCCAGAAAAGCCGCGGTCTCCTCCGCGTCGCGTGCTCGCCACACACCTTTTTTCATCAGGTAGAGGTCATCACGCAGGCGAAGATGCTTGAAAAGGGCAAAACGGCAGAAATCGGAAAGGCAGCCGACAGCCTCGGAAGCCTGATCAAAGCTGAAAGGAGCCGGCAAACGGGCAAGTTGGGCCGGAACGCCTTCACTTTCCAGAAAACCCAGGGATTGCTCCATCATATCGATAAAAGTGGAAAGTGTGCGTGTTTCAGCAGGCAGGAAAGTATCCAAGGAAGCCAGCGTGATACGATCGGTTGGAAGCAGATGCTCGGCGCCTTCAGTATCCAGAACCCGCAGGCGGTTGCCTTCCGCGGAGCTCACAATGCCCAGGCAGATCTCGGCCTGATGGTAAAAAAAGACGATGGTACCCGCTGCGTACGTGGCCATAAAATCCTTTATAAATGGCGCCCCAAGGATGATTCGAACATCCGACCAACGGTTTAGGAAACCGCTGCTCTATCCCCTGAGCTACTGGGGCGCGAATTCAGAGGTTAAATTTCAGGGAGGCCTGATTTTGTCAAGTTTTGCATTGACAAAAGCCCGGCCTCTGCGGAAAAGGATTTTTCAGATTTATCGCGATTGAGGACTTAGCATGAAACTAGCTGTTGTTGGCGCCACCGGAGAAGTGGGCCGCATGATGATCACCTGTCTGGAGGAATTCGCCGTGCCGGTGGAATCCCTCACCTTGCTCGCCTCCGCTCGTTCTGCCGGAAGCACTCTCTACTACGCCGATACGGCTCTCTCCGTGCGTGAACTCACTTCAGCCGAAATGCGCGAACCCTTTGATTACGTTCTCTTTTCCGCCGGAGCAGGCGTAGCCCGCGAATTCGCGCCTCTCGCGGCGGCAAGCGGTGCCGTGGTGATCGACAACTCCTCCGGGTTTCGCCAGGAAAAGGATGTCCCGCTGGTTGTGCCGGAAATCAACGGAAATCTTTTGAAAGGGTATCAGGGCATCGTCGCCAATCCAAACTGCACCACCATCCAGATGGTGCTGCCTTTGGCAGTGCTGGACCGGCTCTTCGGATTGCGCAAAGTTGTCGTTAGCACCTACCAGTCCGTATCCGGAAGCGGCCACAAGGGCGTTGCCACCCTCGAGTCACAGCGCGCCGGTGGATCAGAAAACGGCATCTACCCTAACCTCATCGACCTCAATGTGATCCCCCAGATCGGCTCTTTTGCCGACAATGGCTACTCCCAGGAAGAGGAAAAGATCCATTTTGAAACCCGCAAGATACTAAACAACTGGAACCTGGAAGTCAGCGCCACCACCGTTCGCGTACCCGTGATCTATGGTCACTGCGAAAGCATCTACGCGGAATTCGCTTCTGAGGTCGATCTCGCCGTGGCCGCCAGGGAATTGGGAAAAGCAGAGTCCATCGCCTTTGAAGAAAACACCTATGTCACCCCGCGCGATCTGGGTAACTCTAACGACAGCCACGTCTGCCGTCTGCGCCGCGGCACCGGCCCAAACTCCCTCTGCTTTTGGAATGTGGGCCACAACGTCCGTCTCGGCGCCGCCGCCAACGCCGTTCGCATCTTGCTCAGACACGCCCAACTGGCAGGCAGGATATGAGCTTCAACCTTGCCGCCATCCGCCGTGAACTGCACCGGACTCCAGAACTGGCTTTCCGGGAAGAAAAGACCAAACTCTTGATCCTGTCTTGGTTGAGGCAGATTTCTGGCATCAGAATCCACGAATTTTCAACCAATAACGGCATTCTGGTGGAATACAGCCGTGGCGAAGGCCCTTACAGGCTGTTTCGCGCGGACATGGATGCCCTGCCGGTCTCTGAAAGCACCGGCTGCCCGTTTTCCTCCCAAAACCCCGGACTGATGCATGCCTGCGGCCACGATGTCCACATGACGGTGCTGCTGGGCCTGATCGAGCGGATGGCTGAACAAAACGTCCGGCGCAATCTGCTCTTTCTCTTTCAGCCGGCTGAAGAGGGTGAAGGCGGCGCGCAGAGCGTGATCGCCGAAGGCCTGATCCAGCGGTTCGACGTGGAGGCCGCCTTCGCGCTGCACGTTGCCAGCGGATTGCCGGTGGGAACGGTCTCCAGCCGCCCTGGCGTGTTCTTCGGCGTGCCCCAGGAATTCGATGTTCAGTTCTTTGGCAAAACCGCCCACGCTGCCTTTCCCGCAAAAGGGATCAACGCCCTGGACGCCGGCCGCAACTTCCTGAGCCTGATGGAGAAAGACGTCTCCGACCTGGCCAAACAGCACCGGGTGATCTTCCATGTGGGAAAAGCTACAGCCGGAACAATTCGCAACGTGGTGCCGAACCATTGTAAACTGGAAGGCACGCATCGCAGCCTGGACAAGGAAGTGAGCCTGCGAATAAACGAACTCATCAGCAACAACGCTTCCCTAACCACAAAGATGTATGGCGCTGAGTATCGGGTTGATTTTCTGGTCACTTACGATCCAGTGGTCAACTCCGCCGATTTGGTAGAAGAGTTGAAACGGGCCTGCGCGGAAACCGGAACGAAGTACCAGAAAGCTGAAGCGTCGCTCACCGGCGAGGATTTCGGTTTCTTCACCAGCCTCTACCCCGGCTTGCTCTTCTGGCTGGGCTCCGGCTGCGCGGAACCTTTGCATTCCGACAAGTTTTTACCCGACGAAGCCTGCCTCGCCACCGGCGTTGATATTTTTGCCGCTTTAGCCCGCCGCTAAAACATTTGGCTCTCTATCAATCCAAGTTGGTAATCCACCAGACTTGAAAGGGAGCCATAACTGTTTACCCACCGTGATGTCCTGCCTGTCTCACCCTTAGCGCCCGATTCCATCCCTCTCTCATGCCTCCCGCATAATTCTCGCATCAAATTCGGGTATCATGCGGGAGACGAATCCGGAATCCTATAGAAGGCCTTAACGGCCAGTCAGCTTCGCCAGGATAAAAGCTGGCGTCGGGCACAGCATCGATGTCAGCAAAGGAAGAGCGCTTCTACGTATTCTCCTGTCGTCCATGCTCACTGCGTTCGCTGTACGCCAGGCTCCCGGTTAGAAAAAGAGCCTGAAATCATTGTCGTTTTACGCAGATCCAGGCTCGTGGTTCACATCGTGATAACTCACCTCAGCAGCGCGATCTTACCCGTCCTCCGGTTGCCTTTGGCGTCGCTAACCACCACGAAATATATGCCGTTCGCGCAGGCTTTGCCTTCGGCGTTGGCGCCGTTCCACTCAAAGCGGGCGAATTTGTTTTCCTCCAGGATGCGCATCAGGGTTCCGGCAGAATCATAGATACGGCACTGGTTGAGGCCGCGGGGCATGGTTTCCGTGGGATCGTTGCGTATGATCACAGAGCCGCGCTCGGCGGGGCGGAAGGGATTGGGATAGATCACCAGGTTTTCCAGCCTGACTTCCGGTTTCTCGGAATAGCCGATTTTGAAAGTGTTCAGGCCATCCGGGGTGCCGATCAGCAGGATTCCTTCCACGGGGTTGTAGCCGAGGGCGGTGATGTAGTTCGAAAGCAGGGGCGAGTTTTTCTGGAAATAGTTGGTGAAGCGTTCTGTTTCCGGATCGTACATGCTGATGCCGTGCTCGAGGCTGCCGATCCAGACGCGGTTGAAGGGATCAAGGTAAATGGCGGTGGGAGTTGTGCGCACCGAGCCATAAAGCCTTTCCTCATCTACGTAGTAGAGGATTTCGTTTTCCCAGGCGCGGCTCTTTTTATTGAATTTGAAACGTTTGATCGAGGTGTCCCATTTGTACCAGTCTTCCTCGTCCCACATGAACAGACCTGAGCTGGCCGCGATCCAGTGCTGGATGCCCTCGTAAGGGCTGTTAACGCTTACAATGCCGTAAACTTCGCAATTGTTTAAATCCGGCGGATCGGGGATAAGCCAGTGCGGGCCATCGGTCTCGGGGATGGAATCATGGTTCCAGATCACCAGCCCCCGGTCGTTGTAGGTGCCGATAAAGTATTGGCTGCCACTATGATAGCAGTAGATGGAGCGTTGATGGGCGCTGTTCGGGATGATAAACTCGGCGATGAGGTTGTCATCCGGGTCCAGCACGCTGAAGCCGTCGTTATAGCAAGCCACGAACATGTTGCCGTGCCGGTCCTGGGATATATGCAGGTCCGTGTTGCCAAGCAGGCGCGCCGAACCGGGGATGGCACCGCCGTAACTGCCGAGTTCCGGGTCCCAAATATGGATTCCGTCGCGGTCCAGAAATTTCCAGGTTCCGCTTGCCTCGTCAAAGATGGAAACGCCGTATCTCCAACCTTCAGGGCTGGTGTCGTTCACGTCGTAAGTGCCAAACCATTTGCGGTTGTGGCTGTCCACAGCGCAGCAATAGATGTTGTCCGTGTGGATGGGACTGTTGGAAATGTTGAATGTTTGCCAGACGCCATCCTGATATTTGCTGGCGCCCAGGGTGCTTTTACGGATGGGTGTGGCGCTTAACCCGCCACTGCAGAACCAGGCGGCATGGTTGGCGTCGGTGGCGATGTTGGTGATTTTTGGAAAACCGATGGAATTGGGCAGCGTCTGATGCCAGACAAGAGATTCGGGGAAAACGCCTTCCCGCTGCGAAAAAACGCCGTTCCCCCAGCTGCAGAGATAGACCATGTCTTCGTAGGTGACGATCCTGCAGATGCTTTTGGTGCCCAAATAATTCTGTGCTTCAGTCCAGTGGTGCACGCTGCCGTTGCTGTCGATCCGTGTGAGCAGGACCTCGGTGTTTCTGGAGTAGCTGAGGAAATCCTCGTTCCAACTGCCATAGGACACCCACAGGGCACCCCGGCCGTCCAAAGCGGCGCTGGATATCTGTTCCAGGATCAATCCATCAGAATTGCTGTAGGTTTTCCAGGTGCCTGTCCAGGGGTCATCGGACCGCGTGTAAACTGCCAATTGGCCTGCCACGGTGAGATGTCCCGGCCGAACGGACAGTTTGCCCCTGATGCTGCCGCCGCCTGGATAATCGCCAAAACTGTGCCAGGCGGAATCCACGTCCAAGGAATCCAGATGCACGAAATTCAACCCATCCGCGCTGCTGATGTAGAGATAGTTGGTGGAGCCCAACTCCATGGCCTCGATGGAGTTGGAAAGCAAGCCCGGCGTGGTTTGCGTGGTGTATTGGTGCAGCATCAGGGGAAAATTCACACCTTCCAGATAGTAATAGGAAGCCAGGCCGGCTTTGGTGGCCACCAGGATGTTGGCGCCGTGTTCCACGATCTTAACCACGTTGTTGGAAAGCAGGCCCAGAGAGGTGTTCAGTTGTTGGACACCCTGGGGCATGATGATCGTGATGCCGCTGGCGGCGGTTCCCAACCAGAGGCTCTGGTTAAAGGCAATGTATTCGAGGGTGCGCACGTCATTGGAGGCCAGTCCGTCCGCGGTGGTTAGGATTTCCTGCCCCGCGGGGATTTCTCCGTTCCCACCCCAGGAATGGACTACTCCGCCCCAGGTGGCAAAATAGGTGTCATATTCATATAACGGAACAAAATCGTAAACATGGCTGAGGTTGGTGATGGTTTGCCAGTTGGTGGCACTCAGCGTCAGGCAAAGAGGCGCGAGCAGCGCCAGTAAAAGGATTCGTTTCATTTTTTTCTCCCATGCCGCATAAGGACGTAGGCCAAGATCACACCCAATACCAGCAAACCGAACAGTACCGAGAAGAGGATGCGCTTGGTGGAAAAGGAAAAGCCGATGGCGATGAGGCCAAAGAGCAGGGTGACAACATAAGCGGTGAGCGCGATGGCTTTTTGGGAAAGGCCCAGTCCCAGCATGGCATGATGCAGGTGGGCTTTGTCGGCTATGAAAATGTTGCCCAGGCGCAGACGGCGGAAAACAGCCAAGGCGGTGTCGATCAGAGGTATCGCCAGCACAGACAGCGGAATGATCAGCGTCATTGAGGTGATGCCTTTGTATTGCTGGGTCCCGGCGGTGGATATAGCGGCAATCACGAGGCCGTTGAACAGCGAGCCGGTATCGCCCAGAAAGATCTTGGCGGGATGGAAATTGAAGCGCAGGAAAGCCAGGTTTCCCGCCAGCAGAAAGGCTGAGAGCGCTGTGACCAAAAGGTTGTGTTCCTTCACGCCCACGCTCAGCAGCACAGCGCAAACGATCACGCAGATCCCGCTGGCCAGGCCGTCGATGCCATCAATGAGGTTCACAGCGTTCATCACCACCAGATACCAGAGCAGGGTGACGGGGAAAGAAGCCCAGTATAAAACGATTTCCGCGCCAAAAGGATTGGTAAGAGAAACCACGCGGAAGCCAATGGCGTACATCACCACGCCGATCAGCGTCTGGAATAATAGTTTCAGTCCGGCGCGGCTGTCGTGGTGGTCGTCCATAACGCCCAGAATCAGCGCTATCGCCTCCACCCCAGCCAGTTGCAGCATCATCCTGCCTGAGAGGTCCGGCAGCAAGGTCAATCCCAACACCAACTGCGCCAACATCATGGGCAGGGCAAAAGACAGCCCCCCTGCCTCGGGGATGGCCTGGGTGTGGATCTTGCGTTCGTTGGGCAGGGCAAGGATGCCGAAACGCTTGGAGAGCCTGATGTTTAGCGGCACCAGCAGATGCGTGAGCAGAAAAATCCCCAGGCTGAGGAAGATGATGAGCAACGTCATTTCCTGACCCCCGCGCCTTCCCGGTAAAGCTTCAGATAGCCGGCCACCATCTTTTCGTAAGAGCATATCCCGCTGATGGTTTGGGCCGCCGTTCGCCCTTTCTGGAAGGCATCGGCGCGGTCGCGGGAAACTTCCACAAGGCAGTTGATCAAAGCGGTCTGGTCATCCAGCGGGACCAGCCAGCCGCAATCCGGGCCAACCAATTCGCGGATGGAGGGAATGTCCGAACCCAGGATGGGCAGGCCCGCGTGCATGGCTTCGATGATGCTGAAAGGCTGTGCCTCCCATCTGGAATAGAGAAGGAAGGCATCGAAAAGGGGTAGCCATTTGCCGATGTCCGCTTCCCAGCCGGGAAGCAGAACCCGCGAATTGAGACCGTGCGAGCTCACGATCTGGCGGCAAAGCTGCAGGTATTCGCCATCGCCCAGCAGGATGAAGCGCAGACCGGGTTCCCGGGCGCAGGCCTGGCAAGCGGCCCCGGTGATGTTCACCACGTTCTTCTGGGTGGTGAAACGGAAGGTGGAGCCGATCACGAAATCCTGTTTGTCGGGATCAAACTTCCGGTCGGCGGCGACCTGGGCCAGTTTTTCCGCCTGGACGGGTGGCAGGGCGTTGTTGATTGTAAGGGCCTTCTCTTCAGGCAAAAGTCCCAGCGACAGGCAGTTTTCGCGGTCGGAGTGATTCACGAAAACCACTTTGTGCCCCAGCGAATTACCCACTTTTTCCAGTTGCCGGAAAAAGTATTGCTGGAAGGCGGGTTGGTCTTCCTGAAAGGCAGTGCCGTGTTCGGTGTGCAGGATTAGCGGGACATGGCAGAGCCTGGCCGCCAAACGTCCCAGCAGACCTGGTTTGGAGGCATTGGTGTGCACGATGTCGAAGCGGTGGCGACCCAGCATAAGCAGCAATTCCGCCAGGGCGGTGGCGTCCAGAGGCGAGATGGGATGCCGCAGGAAGCGCAACGGAATGTGTTTGTAGCCCCTTTGGCGCACGGCATCGACCAGATCCCCGCCGGGGGCGCTTGCCACGTAAATCTCAAATTCGTCACGTGGCAAGCCATCCAGAAGGTGCAGGCTGAAATTCTGAACACCTGAGAGCAGCGGCAGCAATTGCAGATGGAGCAGTTTGGTCACGGTTCCCGGTTCAGCCTAATAACCGCGATCGCCTCAGCCGGAACGCCGGTGAAGTAAACCATGTTTCCTTCCACCCGGGCCGGCAGGCCATCCACTTCGCGGATTTTGTCCTCGTTCAGCACCTGCAGGGCAAAATGTTCCATTTCATCCGGGAAATAGATGCTGATTTCATAATCGCTCTCTTCGATGGTCACCCTGTTGCGTTTGTCCCACCAGGCGGTGAGTTCTGCCGGAGTCGGGACCCAAACTCGGCCGGCCTTGAGTAGTGCCAGCGCGTAGGCGTAAAGCTTTTTCACATAGGGGATGTCGGCATAGGAGGCGAGGCTCAGGTCGAGGCCAAAAACGCCGCGGGTGCGGAGGGCGGCCTGAAAATACTTTTTAAGCAGATGCTTGGCCTGCTCGAGCTGCAGGGTTTTGTAGCGCCCCACGCGCAGATGTGCGTCGTGATAGACGGTGGGAAGCTCCCACCAGTTGGTTTTGAGGCCGCCGATCCAGGGCTGGTAAGGAACGCTGATCCCGCTCACGAAGCCAGGAGTGTCCCTGCGGGCAGTGCATTGGCTGTGGGAGGGGCCCAGTTTGTTGTGCAGATCGCGCATGACGTCGCTGGAGCGGTAATGGAGCTGGCGGATGCCGATCTGGTCCTTGCGCAGTTGGTGCAGCATGATCTGCTTGCGGGAAACGAACTCGTCGCGGGTGGGTTTGTCAGGAGCAAGCAGCAAGCCGACGTCATGCCCTGCGCGGGTAAGCTGCTGAATCTCTTCCTGGAGGTCGGCGTCATCCAGGTTGTAATTGATGTATTCGTTCTTTTCCGGGGCTATGTAGAATACGCTGCGGAACCCGGCATCCTCCTCCAACTGGCGGTATTCCGCGAAATTCCAGTAGAGTTCCACATTGGTGAAGAGAAAGCGGAATTTGCTGCCGATGCTGTGCAAAAGCTGGCGCCAACTGAGGGAAAAAAGCATCGCGAGGTCGCTGCCCACGGAGAGGAACAATTCCGAGTAGTTCCATTTCTGCAGGTCGTCAACGCTGTGCGAAAGCAGGGCCGCGCCTTCCTGGGCTTGCGGCCAGTATTGCTTTTGAACAATGTGGATGCCCTTGGCGCGGGTGTGTTCCTTGATCATGCTGTCGATCAGCCAGAGCAGGTTGTCCACGTAGGGTGTGTCGCGATGGGGATTGAACTGGCTGGCCTCATCCGGAAAGCAGCCATCCGCGTCTCGGGTGGGATCGATCTGCGCTTCCAGGCCGGCCAGATGGAAGAAAAGGTTGCCCACAAGGTCGAAATTGATTTTGCCGGCGTGGACTTCGCTTTCCGAATAGTTTTCAGCGGGATAGGAAAAGCTGCGGGCACTGATCACCGGGGTCTGCGAGAGCAGCTTGATGGTTTTCAGGCTGCGGCGGAGTTTTTCCGGATTCATGTTTTTGGGATCGAAGAGGTCGGGCTCGCTCTGGATGAAGATGGTGATGAAATGGCGCGCTATCCCCTTCAGTTCTTCCACCGTAGGATCGGTGTAACCGTAGATGAAGAGGATGTCGTTGTCCTTCAGCTGGCCCGTGTCCGAAATGAAGCAATATCCGTATCCCAGGGTCTGAAATATGAAGCTGAAGGCGTACTTTATCTCGTGCTGATACCTCGCCAGCTTGTAATCTATGAAGATCGAGATCATGCGCAGCTTACCGCCAATTTCTTTTTAAAGCCAGAGATTCCTTTTTTTACTATGTGTCAAGCAAAATCGTCCGTTGCCACTTTTTTCGCATGAACTTGCCTCAGTTTTGTGCGCTTTGGCCACATACTTGAAGCTGCTGATTTGTGGAATCAGGACGCAGGTTGAAAGGCAAAGACAGCAAATAAGGAAGGAACCGCATTCCTCGTTAGCCCCCGATACCAAGTTCCTGGTCTGCCTCCCGCATGATCCCCGCATGAGATGCGGCCATCTTGAGGGAGGTTTGGGGTAGGCGAACAATAATCCCCTAAGAAAAACCCCGGCACCTGCCGGGGTTTTGATTCTTGTCCGCCGCCACGATTGGCAAAGGCGGGATAACGTTTGCTTATTTGATCATCAGCATCTTGCGGGTGGAAACATAGTCTCCAGCCTCAAGCCGGTAGAAATAAACGCCTGAGGAAACGCTGCGGCCGGAGGAATCCAGTCCGTTCCAGATGACCCGGTGCTGTCCGGAGGCCATGTCTCCGTCCACAAGTTCCTTCACCAGCTGGCCTTTGACGTTGTACACGCTGAGTCTGGCTTTGCCCGGCCGCGCGAGGTCGAAGGAGATGGTGGTGCTGGGATTGAAGGGATTGGGGTAGTTGGAATTGAGGCGCGTAACCAGTTGCGGCGCGTTTTCGTCGCTGTTTTCCACCACATAGGGAAACTCGAAGGCAAGGGTGTCTGAGGGGCAGCCTTCAATGTTGAGGTAAACCGCGATGATCAGATACGCGTAATCTCCATCCAACGAGATCACGTCGGTGTAGCCAAGCCCGGTGGTTTGCTGGATCAGCTCGAAAGGACCGGTGTTGAACTTTTTGTACACGCGGTAATTCATCACCGGCAGAACGGGGTCTATGGGCGGTTCCCAGCTTAGCACAACTTCACCGGTGAGGTTGTCAACGTCGAAGGCGGCATTGGCCGGCTGGGGCAGGTTGATGAGGGTGAAATCGACTTGGTGCACCGGATCAGCGGGAGTGATCATAATGTTGTTGGCGCTCGCGGTTTGGTGGTAAGGCAAAGTGGCGTTCACGTCGAAAGTGCCGTTGGGCAGATACAGCCTGTAGGAACCGTCGGCAGCCGGATGGGTGGCAAAATGGTTGTTTGCCATCACCAGAGCTTCCGGGGCAGGGGTTGCCGAAGCGGGGATAACAGTGCCGTGCAGATATCCCGTCTTCTGGTTCACGCCGCTGAGCTCGAAATCGTCTATGAACCAGCCGATGCTGCTTGTGCCGCCGTCGGAGCCCATACGGAAACGGAAGCGGACCTGCTGACCGGCATACTGGCTGAGATCGAAAACAATCTGCTGCCAATTGGCCGCTGTTCCGGAAAAACCGGGTTCACCACCCAAGCCGGAGAGGCTCGTGTGCGTGTAACCGTTCAGCGGGGTGATCAAGTTCCAGGTCAGGCCATTGTTTGTGGAAATGCCAACGTTGCCGCCGTCATAGTAGTTCTCGAAACCGTAATAATGCTGCAAAGTGAGGGTCGCGCCATCATCCAGGGCATAGAGGGGCGTTACCAGAACGTAGTTCACCAGATCAGGATAGTTGCCGCTGAGTCCTGTTGACCACAGTTTGGTTCCGGAATACGGGGTTATCTGGGATGGCGTGCCCCAGGCCCAGCCTGTTTCGGAAATAAAACCGCCGGTGTTGGTCTCAAAATCGTTGAAGATGTTGGGCATGTTGTAGGGAACCATCAGATTCGAGTTAAGCGGCAAGCCATTCGAAATGGAGACATTGAACTGGAAGAGGATGTATTGCCCAAGTGAGGCAGTGTTCACAAACTGCAGCTCAAACACGAACTGCATCACGGCATTGGGCTCGATGAGCGGCAGGAAGATGATCGGATCGGCAATGACCACATCAGAACTGGATGTGGACAGCGTGGCCTGAATATCCCTGGATTGAACGGCCGCGTTGTTGTTGACGTTTACCACCAGTTTAACCGTTTCCAGCGGATCGATGATGCCGTTGAAATTGGTGTCGGCATCGTTGATCAGGAAGGATTCGAAAACCATCACGGAGGCGTCCACCCGCAGGCTGAAATTCCTTTCCCAAACTACTTCCCCACAGCTAACGGCAAGCGTGAAATTGACCACCGTGGCGTTGGGGCAATCCGGCGAAACCGTGAACACGAAAGGAGCTCGGTTGACCCCGAAGCCATCGCCAACGAGGGGGAAATATTCCGCCGCGGCGTGTGTGATGATTACGTGTTCGCAGGTGGTGGACAGGGTTGCCACCACATCTTCCGCTGTGAGGCTGCCGATGTTTTGCAGCTGCACACCCAGTCTGACGGTTTCGCCAGGCTCGCAGATACCGTTGCCGTTATCGTCGTCAACAAAGGTCTGGCTCAGCAGCAGATGCGGTTCGTAGTGATAGATGGGGACGTTCGTGATGTAGATGGCACGCCCGTTGCCCAGAGGGGACGCGGCTGTGGGATAGTTGTTCCCAAAGGAGTATTCCAGGCCAACCATGCCGGTGTGGTCTTCGATGCCGATGGTGCAATAGCAGCCGTGGCGGCCGGTGTTGGTGGAGGAATCCACGTTGTTGAAAGTGTGATACTGAATCTTGATGGGGCCGTCGCCCAAAGCAGTGGCATACACGCTTTGATCGTAAAGGATCACCTGGAATGTTTCCACGCTGTTGCCGTTGGCCCCGTTTTTCATATTGTACCATTCGATCACGAAGTAGCGTTCGTCATGGTTGTACCAGGTATAGACCCCTCCCCCGGCGTGTGTGGCCAGGTCATCCCAGAATGGCGCAATCATGGGGTTGGGCCCCATGGCGCCGGGCAGGCGGTAGTTTCTGAATTCGGCATTCTCGGTTACGCCCATGGCAATGAAACCGTTGGAACAAACCGTTATCTGATCATACACGATGCCGTAAAACTGGAAGGGGAAAGGCAAATTCACCACTTCAAGGGCGTCGGCGCCAACCTGGTCTCCTTCGTCTCCGCTGGCGTAAGCGTCGGAAATTGCCAGAAGGGTGCCCACGCCACCCTCAGCAGGAGCGATGCCGATCCAATCGTACACGGGACAGTTTTCGTAAGTAATGTCCGTATCGTCATAGATCACATAGCCGTAGGAATCCGGCCCCAAAGGATCATGCACATCGACTTCTCCGACTGTAAGGGTGAAATCCAGCCACTGCTCAAAGCCGGCGTCGTTGTATAGTTTCAGCCGCATCGGGATCAGCATGCCCGGCAGCAGCATGGGCCGGCCGTAGATCTCGAACATATCTGTGGAGGGCGTAACCTGCACGTTTTGAATCAGGTCACCATACCAGGCGGTGTTATCGGTAACCGAAACCAGGTCGTTTAGGCTGAAAAGCTTGCCCCAGATGTCAGTCACCCCTGTGGCTGTGGTGTTGCTTACAGTTACCGTGAAGCCCGCGGTCTCGCCTGGATCGAGAACCTGGTTGCCGCCATTGGTAACCAGGCTGGTGTTGTACATTATCCGGGCATTGTGGATGGGTATGAATTCCGAAATGTCATAGCTTTGGTTTTGGGAATCCGTAAGCAGCACGTGGATCCGGATCATGGCGCCGTCGGGGGCTCCCGGCGCGATTTGCAGAACCACGGGACTGGCGTTGAAGCCAAGCCCGCTGCCCGCGATCTCGCCATAGGTAACCAGCGAATCCACAAATGTTACCCAGGGACTGTTGGTATGGACCTGCCCGCTTAGCCCTGAGATGGGGTTGGCCGAAGTGTTGGTAAGCCCAAAGAGGATCTCCAGTGTTTCACCGCCGTGGGCCAAACCGTCGTTGTTGCCAGAGGAAGCGCCGCTATTGTCATCGTCTATCACAATGCTGGCCGGCACCAGGGTGCCGCTGTTGTCCACGGTCAGAGTCTGCTGCAGGGGCTTGAAATCGTGCTTGGAAACGGTGAGCACACAATTGTTGGGGGTCATCGACTGCGGCAGGGTAAGGATAATGTTGCCCTCTGTGTCCGTATAGCCTCTGCTGATGATCGAGCTATTCTGGGTAAGGGTTACGGCTGCTCCCTCCACCGGAAGGTTGGTTCCGTCCAGCACATTCACATCCATCAGGCTGAGGCCCAGGGGAATGCTGGGAATGACCGTAACGTTGAAGTGACCTGGGATGCCGGTCCATGTTTCCATAGTGGGGTCACCCATCAGATTGCACCAGTGGGTGAAATTGGTCACGTTGCTCGGAGAAGCCACCCCGTAAGTTTGTGACATATAGAGTTTACCGTTCAGCAGGGCTTCGCCGATTGTGCGCATCCCGTATTGGAAGATACCGCCGAAAATCCCTCCGTGCAGCACATTGTTAAAGTTGGTATGGGTGCTGGAGGTGCTCATCCCGATTCCGGTTACGGCGCCTTTGGGAACGGCCGGAGTGCCGTAACGGATAAACTGTTCCATTTCGGAAGTGCCGTTCCAATAGTTGTTCGAGCCACAGGTGATGTTTATCGCGTGTAGCAGCCGGTAGGCGTTGAAAAGTGCCGATTCAGCGGGCGGTGAGAAGTCGATGTACCCGCGGTAGCTGTAAAAACCAACGCCCTGGTTGATGGCAGCGTTGATTTCGGAGGTTGAGGGTGAGCCGTTGTAGATTTCCGTGAAAGTGTAGTCCGGGTTGACAAACAGCGCTCTTTCCTTGATGTATTTGCTGATGTACATGGTGGATATGCCGGAGGGGGCGTTGTCCCCCACCAATAGCATCCGGTTCAGCCAGTCCGCCGTGTTCAGGTTGACGTCGCGCTCATAGAGGTAAATCTTGGCCAGCAGGTTATGCAGTTGGGAGAGGTTTTCCACCGAGATGCGGCCGATAAAGCAGTCGCCGAGGATGTCGTTGCCAGCCAGATGGGTGTAGGGATAATCCCCGCCGCCATTGCTGACCATGTAGGCCGGGATGGTATAGCTGCCGGAGGTATCGCCCAGCAGGATCACAAAGTCAGGCCTGGTGGCGGGGTTGTTGTAAGCGTTCTGAATGTAGTTCTTGATGGTGGTGGTGGTGTTGCCGGCCTCGTTGGATGCCGTGCTGGCTACATCGACGTCCGCGCCCTTCTGCTTCTTCCAGAGCACATACTCGTTCAGGGCTGTAACGAAGGCCGGGTCGGAGTTGTTGCCGTAGATAATCAGATAACGGGGCGGAACATTACTGTACATAAGGTTTCGGTAATCGTCAAAGTTGAGGATCATCGATTCATAGATCTTGGCAAAGGATGGTGAAACCGAGGTCAGCTCGCCTTCCAGTTCATTGAGCCCCGGGGCGTTGGTATAACTGATCCGCAGATCGATCTGCTGGTTCACGGTCAGGGTCTTGGTTTGGGGATCGTAGCTGAAGGGATTCACCACCACATTCACAAGGCGGAAATCGCGCAGGATCATGGGATCGCTCCACTGCACGGTGCTGGTGGGATAAGAGGAACCCCCGGTGTAGAAGGCGGAATCGATCACAAAGGATTTGGGAGCTTCCTCATTCAAGCCCTGCTGCACCGGATACGCCAGAAACTGCTGTATCTGGCTCTGCTCCTGGCTTAGAACTCTAACTTCAACTCCGCCAAGGCGGGGAATGGCCAGGTTCATGCTCAGTGTGGGCAATTCGGGCAGGCCGTCTTCCAGGGTGCTTCCGGAACCGGGAAGCCTGATCCGCTGGTAGTTCACGCCGCCGCCCTCAGTTTGTTCAATTTCAAACTCGGGCAAAGTAAACCGGATATCGGTATGGCTCGCGGCTTTATCCATTATGGCAAAGGCCTGGCCGGATTGTATGGGGGTCTGGTCGCTGGCCGCGGCAAACGCGAAGCTCACGGCAAGCCCTGCCAGCAACAGGAGCAGGAAGTGTTTCATTAACTTACCTCATTAGGTGTGAATATGGTTTGCCTAAGGATTAAGCAATATGTGTTCCAAAGCCTTAGAGATTGTAATACAACAGCATTTCATGGGGATGAACCCTGCTCATAACCGCATGGTGTTCAGCTATCTTATGCTTGATGTGCGATTCGATCAGCTCTTCGTTGAAAACGTTGCCTTGCAGCAGGAAGTCGTGGTCCTTTTCCAGGCTTTCCATGGCCTCGGCCAGATTCGCGGGGATGGGGAGCAGTTTCGCTTTCTGCTTTTCGCTCCAAGCAAATACGTTGTCGTCGTAGGGCCCCAGTTTGTGCTTGGCGGGGTCGATCTTGTTGATGATGCCGTCCAGGCCCGCCAGCAGCAGGGCGCTCATGGCGAAGTAAGGGTTGCAGGTGGCGTCGCCGGTGCGAAATTCGAAACGCTTGGTATCCGGTGTGTTGGTATATTTGGGAATGCGGATGGCCGCGCTGCGGTTGGCCAGGCCGTAGAAGAGCTTCACCGGCGCTTCAAAGCCAGGCAGCAAGCGCTTGAAGCTGTTGGTGCTGGGATTGGTGAAGGCCACCAGCGCGCGCCCGTGCTTCAGGATGCCGCCGATGAACCAGATCGCTTCATCGGAGAGGTCCGCGTAGCCGCCCTTTTTGTAGAATATGTTCTTGCCGTTCTTGTGCAGCATCATGTGAAAGTGCATGCCGTTTCCGGCCTGGTTGTAAACGGGTTTGGGCATAAAGGTTGCCGTGAGTCCGTATTCCAGAGCGGTGCGGCGGATGATGTCCTTCATCACCATGGTGTCGTCGCAGATCTTGGGGAATTCCAGCAGTTCGGTCTCGATTTCCTGCTGAGAGCTAAGCCCCACCTCGTGGTGGTGGTAGCGCACCTTGATCCCCTGCTCCTCCATGCGGTCCACCATTTCCTGGCGGATTTCGTAGTAGCGGTCGAAAGGTGTATCCATGTGATAGCCTTTGCGTCCTTGCTGGGCCACCGCGTCGTCGTCTTCAAAGTCGAAGGGCAGGGCGTCCTTGCATTCCGCGGAGGTTACGGTGTAGCCGCTGGAAAATTCGTCGCTGTTGTATTCCACGGTGTCGAAAAGGTGGAATTCCAGCTCCGGAATCCAAGTGCTGTGGTCCGCGATGCCGGTGGATTTCAGGTATTCATGCGCCCTCAGGGCTACGCTGCGGGGGTCCTTTTTCACGCCGATGCGGGTTTCAGCGTCGCAGATTGAGCAGATGAAGCGCAGGGTGGGGGTCTCGAAGAAAGGATCGATGTGCGCTGTGTCCGTATCCGGCATCAGCACCATGTCTCCCGATTCCACGGAGGTCATTCCCGGGATGGAGGAGCCGTCGAAGGGCACTCCGAGCCGCAAAACCTCATCCAGCCCGCGGGCCGGAAAGGTGATGTGATACCAGCGTCCGTCCAGGCCGGTGTATTTCAGGTCGATGGCTTTGATGCCGTGCTTTTTGATGAGTTCGAGGATTTTGGTCTTTTCCATGTTTGTGTTCCTTATGTATGTATTTTAATAATCAGACAACGCCCAGCAGGCCCATCACCAGGTTGATGGGGGGCAGGATTAGCCTTCCGATGATGTTCAGCCCCAAAAGCTGGGATACTATCAGGATGCCGAAAAGCACGTACATGCCTGTCCTTTCCTGGGCCATCCAGCGCCAGTAGGAGTCGTCGGGCAGCAACATGCCCAAAACCTTGCTCCCGTCAAGCGGAGGGATGGGGATGAGGTTGAAAAAAGCCAGCAGCAGGTTGAAAAACACCACCATCTGAAAGATATGGGAAAGCAACTGGTTGCCGGGGCTCAGATGGTAAAGCAGGGCGAAAACTATCGCGATAAGGATGTTTGAAACAGGTCCTGCCATCGCCGAAAGCCCAATCCCCTGTTTCATGTTTCTGTAGTTGTAAGGGTTCAGCGGCACGGGCTTGGCGTAGCCCCAGATCACGCCGACAGTGTAATACATTATCAGGGGAAGGATTACAGTGCCGAACCAATCGATATGCTTGAAGGGATTCAGGCTCAGCCGGTCGGCCCGTTTGGCCGTGTCGTCGCCCAGCCAGTAGGATACCACGGCGTGGCTGACTTCATGGATGATGATGGAGTAAAAAACGATCAGGATAACGATGCCGTTCAGAACGGTGCGTATCAATCCAATTGACGGGGTCATATCAGGCCTTCCTGAGCCGCATAAACTTGCGTTTGCCGGCCCGCAGCACCATGCCGTCGGCGACGGTGATTTCGGCGTCGGTCGAATCTGCTTTGACGCCGTCGATGCTCACCCCGCCGCCCAGGATGAGGCGTTTGGCCTCTCCGCCGCTGGCGCATAAGCCGCTGTCGGTGAGCAGCTTGACCAGGCGGACCACGGGCTCGCCAACTTCAAACTCCGGCATCTCCTCCGGAAGCTCGCGTTTGGAAAAGAGCCGTTCAAAGTTTTCCTGAGCGCTCAGCGCGGCTTCCTCCCCGTGGTAAAAACTGACTATCTCGCGCGCCAGCCTTTTCTTCAGCAACATGGGATTGCTTCCCCTGGCCAGTTCGCCGGTCACCTCGGCCAGCGCTTCCTCGTCGGCGTTCGCGGCATACTTGAAATAGTTCAGGATGAGGCTGTCCGGAATGGACATCACCTTTCCGTATTTATCATCGGGACTGTCAAATACCGCGATGTAGTTATTCAGGGATTTGCCCATCTTGTTCACGCCGTCGGTGCCGGTGAGGATGGGTGAGAGCACCGCCACCTGCTGCTCCTGGCCAAAGTGGCGCTGCATGTCGCGTCCGCAGAGGATGTTGAATTTCTGCTCGGTGGCGCCCAGCTCGACGTCGCTGTTGATGGCCACGGAGTCGTAGCCCTGCAGGACGGGATACATGATTTCGTGCATGCCCAGGGCCAGGCCGGCTTCAAACCTCGTCCTGAAAGTATCGTGGGCCATGAACTGGGCCAGCGTGAATTTTCCCATCATTTTCAGGATTTCCGCCATGCCCATGGAGCTGAACCATTCGCTCTGCCAGCGGACTTCCGTCTGTTCGGGCTTTAGGACGGTGTAAAGCTGCTCCATGTATTTTTCGCTGTTGGCCAGGATTTCCTCGTGCGTGAGCGGCGGCCTCGATTCGTCGCGGCCGGTGGGGTCGCCGATCTGGGCTGTGAAATCGCCGATGATGATCACCCCTGTGTGGCCAAGGTTCTGAAAATCACGCATCTTGCGGATCGGCACCAGATGCCCCAGATGGACGTCGTAACCGGTGGGGTCGATCCCGAATTTGATCCGCAGCGGCTGGCCGGTCTTCTCGCTTTTTTCGAGTTTGGCCAGCAGATCTTCCAGCGGAATGATCTCATCCACTGCTCTTTTTATCACTTTCAGTTCTTGTTCAAAACGCATTTCTTTCCTTATGTTTATACGCAAATTGTGCCTTTGGGACCAGAAAAGACAGGGGGTGTATTTGTCAAGCCTTTCCGCCGGGATGCCCATGATGGCTTTTTTCCCGGCCATGGACCGCGAAGAGGGAAGCTTCCGCAGTTTGTTGCCCAGGCAATTTCTCAGCCATTTCGGATACATCGCAGTGCTTATACTTTGCTGTAGCCGATGCCCGTTCCTCGCTCGACTCCAGCCATCCATCCCCGGCGTACAGCTAACGCGGTGAGCATGGACGATAGGAAGTATTGTAAGAATCTTTCATTGCCTCAGTCGATGCTGCAAACCATCAGAAAAACTTGATGAAAGCAGCGGGCTTCGCCGTTTACCCCATCCCACTCACATCCCGTTCACTTCCCACTGAGTTCCCGCCTTTCAAACGGGAAGTCAACGGGAAGTAAGTGAGAGGCTAATTGGATAGGGCAAAGGAGGAGTCAGGCTGGAATTGATAGTGGGCGGGAAAACAGGAGTTTGTCCAGGATTTTCGCGGATATGAACACGGATGTAACAGAGTGATTTTCATACGGATTAGCGGATCGGACGGATTAACGGATTGAATTGGGGGACTTGTTTTAGCGGGTGGGAAATAATGGCCGTGATTCCGAATAATTCACAAGCCCAAAAACCCTGTGTGAATTATTAACGCGTTGGCTGGCAATGAGATAGGTCGTATAATTCACAAATATCGCTCTCTATTACATACGGCTCTAACCTGATGACCGGAGGGAGAGGCAATGCAGGATAAGTATATATAAGAGATATAGATAGAATATATATGATATATTATAGTTTAATATTTTTTTATATTATATAAATACATCTATCCCCTTACCAGCATACCCTGCCCCTCATGCCGTTTTCCGGGTATATAAGAGAGGGATATTTGTGAATTATTCGGGTTAACATGTTGGGGAACAATGAGATAATAATTCACACAGGGTTTTTGGGCTTGTGAATTATTAAGGCTCCTTATTTGAACACCACCAGCCTGGCAGCGGCGATTCTGCGTTTCCCCTGTTCCAGACTGATCAGGTAAATGCCATTGGGCATACGGTCCAGAGCTTCGTTTGGAAGCTCAAAGCTTTGCTCCCGGTGATGCCCATCGATCTTGCCGGAATACACCTTTTGTCCCTTGATATTGATTATACTGTATCCCAAATCGCCCACCAGGTCACTTTTAACTGAAACCATTACACTGTTGGTTGCGGGTTGAGGATAACAGATGATGGATGCTGTTGGGGCAGGCGCGACGGGGTCATCAATGGCTGTAACATTGCCGTTGGAATCGGTTTTGATGAGGACATAGCCATTGTGATACATACAAAACAGTATGCTGCCGTCGGGCATAACCAGAAGGTTCTTTGAGCCTGTCCCAAAGTAAATTGGCCCCGATATGTCATACGACCTGCTCCATTGATGTACTCCATCAGGGCTATAGCTATGGAGGATCGGACCTGTGCTTGGTCTGCCACCGGTATATACAATGTTGCCGTTGGGAAGAATGTCGATAGACCCATGCAAGTCCATGTCAAATGCTGGTAAATTATCAGCAACTAATTGAAGATTGTGCTCAGTTGTGTCAACTTCCCATAGCTTGTAGTATCCCAGCAAGTATATACGTTCATCTGTTGACACAGTGCAGTCCCAAAAACTTGTGTAATCAACTGGGTCATAATAGGTCCAAAGAGTATCACCTACCCCATTGATTTCGGTAAACACCCTACCTGAAAGAGAAATCCAGTTATCTCCATATGGTTCAATTGATCGTGCCCCTAAGAATGCCAAAAAGGTACTTGATTGCCAGATTACATTAAACTGGAAGTCGGTTTTAATGACCACAGCTCCGCCATAGACCATACCAGCAAAGACCAAACCATCTTCAACATATTGCATGTCGTATAATGAAGCGGAAAAGCCATTTACAGTATGGAATATGTAATGTTCGATCATGTTCATCTCAGCATCGAATACATTCATGTTATCGTATTCAATGCAATAATACCTGTCAATTCCATTGCTTACGATGCTGTTGAACGCGAAGTTTCCTCCCCCCGTTCTTCTCCAAACAATTTCGCCATATTCGTCGAGTTTCCAGAATACATTGTTTGCGTATGCTGGTATATCTCCACAAGCGAATTCAACATACCCCTGCAGTAAATAACCGCCGCCAATCGCAGGGATAACATTGCACAATTTGGCTCTGGAACTGTCAAATGGACCCGGGCACAACCCCCCAAAGTTAAACCAGCGTATCCAAGTCTGTCCTGTCAGCAGACCAATAGACATAAGTAACAGCAACGTAAACCACAAACGTTTTTTCATCGATCCTCCCCATTGATACAGGGCTTTACGTGCGTTTTTCTTTAATGAACTCAAGCTAAATGCGTATCGCGAGCCTTTTGTTCAACTATGACCGTTCATCCTAACTGGTTGTATTTTAAATGAATCGCTATCCTGTGTCAAGAACTATTTTCCCCGGCATTCCCTGATGGATTCCCAAAAAACGATTCCAAAACGTTGCCGGGGAAGCGTCAGACCGGGAGTTTGTGAAGCATGGCAGGCTGACTGGCACAAGGGGTTTGACAAAAAAGGGGCGGGAAAAAACTTTGTGCAAACATCGGTTGGCGGAGGCCAACAGCCAAAGTGCCGCCAGCCGCCAAAAGAGGACCCCAATGCAGACAATAGCAATCGACGGAAACAGCCTGAGCCTGGAACAGGTTGAGGCAATAGCAACAAAGCGGACGCCCATAGCGTTAACCGACGCCTGCCTGGCCAAAGTGAAGAAATGCCGCGAATACGTGGACAAGGTTATCGCGAGGGGCGATGTGGTTTACGGGCTCACCACCGGTTTCGGCAAATTCAGCACGGTCACCGTGCCCCTGGAACACACAGCGGAACTTCAAGTTAACCTGATCCGCAGCCATGCCACCAGCGTTGGCCCGGTTTATTCCACTGCCCAGACGCGCGCCATCATGCTGCTGCGCGTGAACGTTTTGGCCAAGGGGCATTCCGGCATCCGCGTGCAAACTTTGCAAACCCTGGTGGAAATGCTCAACCGGGGCGTTCATCCGTTGATCCCGATGCGGGGTTCAGTTGGAGCCAGCGGCGACCTTTCACCCCTTTCCCATCTGGCTTTGCCGCTCATCGGGGAAGGCGAGGCGGAATTCCAGGGCCAGATAATGAGCGGCGCGGAGGCCATGCGCAAAGCCGGACTGGAACCTGTGAAACTGGCTGCCAAAGAGGGACTCGCGCTTAACAACGGCACCCAGGTGATGGCCGCTTTGGGAGTCTTGAACCTGCTGGAGGCCGAGAGGTTGTGCAAATATGCCGACCTCAGCGCCGCTGCCAGCATTGACGCTTTGCGGGGCACGCCGCGGGCTTTTGATCCGCTGGTCCATTCTTTGCGCCCCCACCCCGGCCAGGCAGACAGCGCGGCCAATCTGCGCAACCTGCTGGCCAACAGCCCCTTGCGAGCTTCGCACAAGAACTGCGGCAACGTTCAGGATGCCTACAGCCTGCGCTGCACGCCACAGGTGCATGGCGCCACGCGTGACGCTTTGGCCTACGCGCGCGGGGTTTTGACCGTCGAGATCAATTCCGCCACCGACAATCCGCTGATTTTCCCCGACGAAGAGAAGGTGATATCCGGAGGCAATTTCCACGGCCAACCTCTTGCCCTGGCACTGGATACGCTGGCCATCGCGATCGCCGAACTGGCCTCCATCGCGGAGCGGAGGGTGGAACAAATGCTCAATCCCGCCCTCAACCGTGGGCTGAATGCTTTTCTGGCCAAGCGTCCGGGTATCGATTCCGGCTTCATGATAGTGCAGCTTACCGCCGCCTCGCTGGTCTCGGAAAACAAGGTTCTGGCCCATCCCGCCTGCGTTGACAGCATCCCCACCTCCGCGAACCAGGAGGACCACGTGTCCATGGGCTCCATTTCCGCCAACAAGCTGACGCAGGTGGTGGAGAACGTGCGCGGCGTTCTGGCCATCGAGCTCATGATCGCCTGCCAGGCCCTTGATATGAGGGGCATTTCCAGTTCGCCGGTCCTGGAGCGGGTGAAGGCCCTGCTGCGCCAAAGCGTGCCCCGGCTCGAGGAAGACCGGATCGCTTATCCGGACGTGAACTCGGCGATAGATTTGCTGGCATCGGGAGCCGTCCTGAGTGAAGTGGCCGCCGCGGGTGTAGATTTGTATTGACAAATAATCGCCACCGCGCCCGGATGCGATTATGAGAAAAATAGTTCCGCTGCTCTTGCTGGCCCTTGCTTTGGCCTCCTGCATCCAGGTGAACACGCTTTACAACGCGCGCAAGTATTTCGCCGCCGCCCAGGCCAGGCCTCTGAACGCCAACGGCCGGCCCAACAACCAGGCCGTGGAGGAATACACCAAAACGATCCAGAAATGCGGCATCATTCTCAGCAACCCAACCCGGGACAGCCGGACCGACGATGCCCTCTACCTGATGGCCAGGGCCCTCTACTATAAAGGCAACAGCTCTTTTCAGGCCAAGGACCAGTTCGAATCTCTGATCAAAGGTTTTCCTGAAAGCCCCTTCTTCGGCGAGGCGCATATCTATCTGGCAAAGGTTTTGCGCGACATCAACCGCATGGACGACGCGGTTAAGGTATTGCAGGAATTCATCCTGGACCCCCGACACAAGAAACTGCACCCCCGCGCCTTGCTGACCCTGGCAGACTTCAACATCGCCGACAAGGATTATCTGGAAGCCCAGTACTGGCTTGGCAGGATCATCACGGACTATCCCAAATCCAGCGAATACCGCGAGGCTTTCTTCATCTATGGCCAAAACTACTTCATCCAGAAAGACTACCGAGCAGCGCTGGAGGAATTTCAAAAGATAGCCAGAGACCGCCGCATCCCCCAGCCGATGAAGCTGGAAGCGCGTTACTACGTGGCTTTGAACCAGTTTATGCTCGGCGAGCATGAGCAAAGCGACAAGACCCTGCGCAAACTGCTCAAAGACGAACTCCGGCCGGAGAAGGTTTCCCAGGCCAGGGTGCTGCAAGCCAGGCTGATGCTGGCCCGCGGCGAAGGGGAAAAAGGCCTGGCGGAGATAGAGGACATCATGAAGGTCTATCCCCGCACGCAGAGTTCAGCCGAGGCTCAATACCATTTGGGCGAATATTATTTCTACGAGCTGCGTGACCTGGACAAAGCCGGCACGGCCTACAATAAGGTGCGAACTGAATTCTCCAACTCGGAACTGGCCGAACCCGGGCAGCAAAAAGCCACGGCGGTCACTCAGCTCAAAACCAAGCCGGGCTTCGATCCCACCAACAACCTGCAGCAGTTTGTGGACTACCACATCACCGCCGCGGAAAACTACTTCAGCGTGTTCTCCCTGCCGGATTCCGCGCTGCTGATGTATCAGAGGATAATCGATTCCAGGGACAGCCTGCAAACCCTGCGGGACAGCCTGGCGGTGAAACTGGATGCCAAACAAAGCCTTGCTGACTCTTTGGGACAGGCTTTGGCGGCCTTGCCGGAACCGGTTCTGCCGGACAGCACGGAGGTCGAGGCTGACAGTTTGGCAGTCGCTGACGATGCCCCAATGGTTGCTGACAGCCTGTCGATTCCCGGTCTGGAGATGGAACTGAATGACGGCGCCGACAGCCTGGGCACCACGGATACTATGACCTTTGCTGAAACGGAGGCCGACAGCCTGAGGATAGGAGAGTTCGAGCCCGGCCAGGAAGCATTGCCTGAGAGCCTGGGCCTTCCTGATATGGATCCGGAATTGTATGCTGAAGCGGACAGCCTGGACTTGCCGGAACTCGATCTGGAGGTGCCTGCTGAAGCCGACAGCCTGGCAGGAATTGATGAACAGGAAAAGGCTCCCGACCCTGAGGAACAGCGCAGGCAGCTTCAGCAGCGGTTATCGGCGGCGGAAACGGATTTGAACCAGACCCGGGACCGCTTGGAAGCTATGGATGCCCTTTTTGTCCGTTACGACAGGGAACTGACACCCATGGCCCTCTTTTCCCAGGCCAACATCCACAGCAGAACCGGCCCCGACCGTCCGAGCATGGAAGAAATATACTCAGACATGCTAACCCGCTTTCCCAACAATAAATACACCAACGCCATGGATGACCTGCTGGCCGGCGAAACGGTGCGCCTCATCGATCCCGACGAGGAAGCCCAGGAGCTTCTTCTGGACAGGGCTTTCGGCATGGCTGAATCTGAGCCGGACTCCATGCTGGTGATCCTGAACGAACTGGCCGCCTCGGATTACCTGCCGATCAGCCTGAAGGCCAACTACCGCCTGGGCTGGTTCCACACTTTCGAAGTGCCGGACACCACTGCCGCCAAACCCTATCTGGACAAAGTGTTGGAGCTTGAGCGCACCGGGGAATACGGCTCCATGACCTCCCGTTTTTACGATGGCAGGAATTTCAAGCTGCGAAGCGGTGACGAGCTGCCGGATTCCCTGGCAGTGGCGGACAGCCTGCAGGCTTTGGCTGATTCGACGGCGGTTGCCGATTCGTTGAAACCGGCGGACGGGCAGGAGCCGGAACCGCAAGCCGAGCCGGAGATAAAGCCCCAGGAGGATTCTCCGGACCTGGATGAGGAAGAATCCCCGGATTCGGATGAAGCGGAGGGCGGAGAAGTGAAGCCGGAAACCTTGCCGGAGAAGCCCACACCCGAAGAACCCAAGCCGGAAGAGCCTTTGCCGGACCAGCCGGCCCCGGATGGGGAATCGCCGGAGGAACCGCCCCAGGATGATGGCCAGCCCGGGGATGACGGCGGTTCCCAGACCCTGACACCGGATGGGCCCGCAGAGTAACAACCAGGCTTCTGCCCTCAGCGGGCAAAACCTCTGGCTGCGGCTGCTGATCCTGGTGCTGGCCCTGTTTGCCGCTCTGGACGCGTCCTGGCGGCAGCTTGGCATGCTGATGGCCCTCTACTGCCTGTTCATGCTGCTCGACCTTTCCCTCTATCCCAAGCTCCTCCGGGGACTGCGCCTCACCCTGCCTTTTCTGGCGGCATATTGGGTCTTCGGTACCATCTTCAAAGCTGAATTTCCCGATATGCTGCTCTTCAGCCTGAAGATGATCTTCTTCATCGAGGCCACCGTCTATTGTTTCGGCAACCTGCATCTCAGCCTGGTTCTGCGCGATACCTCATGGCTGCGCAAGCGCAAGTGGGGCATGAGATTGCTGCGCTTCATCCTGGCCACTGCTCTCTACATCAGGGCCTATACAAGGCATTTCGACCGGCACAAGCTCAAAGGTCATAGCAGCATCGGCACGGTTCTGGACAGCATGATCGCCGCCGCGACCAGGGTTTACCGGGATTCGGATGTGATCGAGGCTCATTTGGCCTGGTTGCTGAAAGCCCCTGTGGCCGAATCCGGCAGGCCCGCGGCCAACCTCATCGCCCTCAGCCTGATGACCCTGATGGTGCTTATCAGTTCGGTGTGAGAATATGGCCCGCTTTTTGATGCGCCTGATGTATGACGGGACCGGCTTCCGCGGCTGGCAGGTCCAGTGCGCGGGACGCAGCATCCAGGGTGACCTCATCTCCGCTTTTCACCAGATCGGAGTTCGCCATCCCGGAGTCACCGGAGCGGGCCGCACTGACGCTGGTGTCCATGCCCTAGCCCATTTCGCCCATTTCGACTACCGCGGCAAAATGAGCCCGCGCCAGCTCATGCTTGCCCTGAACAACAAACTGGGGCAGGACTTGATGATAACAGGCATCTGGGCGGTGGCGGATGATTTTCACGCCCGCTACCAGGCCATGGCCCGCAGCTACGTCTATCTGCTGGCCCGGGTGCAAACCCCGCTGAACCGCCTGCACACGGGTTTCATGCCCCGCCGCGACATCGGGGTGCCCAGCCTTTCCCGGCTGGCAGAAGTGCTGCTCGGCTCCCACGACTTTTCCTCTCTCAGCCGCGACAATCCTTTGGTGCCCAACCATATCTGCGACATCCAAAGGCTTGAAATCTCCGAGGAGCGGGGCATCATCCGCTTTGACCTCACCGCGGACAGATTCTTGCACAACATGGTGCGCCGCATCGTTGGCACCCTGGTCAATCTGGATCACGGCGGCCTGGGCCCCGACGTTCTGCAAGCCATCCTGGACGAGGCCAACCCGCGCCAGAAACTGGTTACAACCGCTCCCGCCCAGGGTTTGTACCTCACCGGCGTGCGCTATCCGAATTTACAGCTTGACGAATCCGCGCCCACTGACGAATTGCTTTATTTCTTGAGGTGATCATGCAATATAAGAGACCCCGTGGAACCTATGACATTCTGCCGGAGCAAAGCTATAAATGGCACAAAGTTACCGCCGCTTTTAGAGAGCTTGCCGCCGCCTTTGGCTATGAGGAGATAAGCACTCCCGCCTTCGAGCAGGCTGCGCTGTTCGAACGCTCATCCGGAGAGAGTTCCGACGTTGTTAGAAAAGAAATGTACCGCTTTACGGACCAGAAAGGCCGCGAGTTCGCACTGCGTCCTGAAGGAACCGCTCCGGTGGCCAGGGCTTACCTGGAAAACCGCCTGGACATCGGCTCCGCGGCGCGCAAGCTGTATTACATCGGCCCCATGTTCCGTTACGACCGCCCCCAGGCAGGGCGTTACCGCCAGCACCAGCAGTACGGCGTCGAGTTCATCGGCAGCAATCATCCCTATTATGACGCTGAAGTGATCTCCATCCTCTGGCTCTACCTCAGCGGCATGGGCCTCACCAACCTGCGGCTGGAACTGAACAGCGTGGGCTGTGCCGACTGCTCCAGAGAATATGACAAAGCGCTGCAGGCATACTTCCGTCCCCATTTGGCGGAACTCTGTCCGGACTGCCAGGTGCGGATAGACCTCAAACCCCGCCGCTTGCTGGATTGCAAGGTGATGACCTGCAAAGAGATAGCCAAGGACGCACCTTCCCAACTGGACTATCTGGACGAGCCCTGCAGGGTCCACTTCGCCGACACACAGAAGCATCTGGAACTGATGAAGATACCATTTACCATCAATCCCCGCATCGTTCGCGGCCTGGATTATTACACCAACACTGCCTTCGAGATCGTTTCAATGGGCCTGGGCGCGCAGAATTCCCTGGCCGGGGGCGGACGCTACAATGGCCTGCTGGAACAAATCGGCGGCAAAAGCATACCCGCCATCGGTTTCGCCGGTGGCTTCGAACGCCTGCTGCTGGCTCTGGAAGAGGAAAACGTGTCCTTGGGAAAAGCTCCTGTTCCCGATGTTTTTGTGATTCCGATGGGTGCCGCGGCATTCGAGTTCATTTTGCTTTATCTGAATGAGTTACGCAAGGCTGGCGTTTTTGCCGAGCTGGATCCGGACAAGCATTCCTTCAAAGCGCAACTGAAAGCCGCCGACAACCGCCAGGCGCGCTATGCCCTGATCGTCGGCGAAACCGAACTCGCCCAAAAAAGCGCCGTTCTCAAGGACCTGAACAGCGGCGAGCAAAAAGAATATCCCCTGGAGCCGCTCTCCGAGCTCATCGACGCCATCCGGCGCTGACCCCCTTTTCCGCAAAACCGGTTTATTAGGCTCTATATCTAATCGGGCAGATAATGCCCTGGGACGGCCTGACGTCCAGCAAACTCAGTGTGCATGGACGACAGGAATATTTGCTGCCGTCGATGCCCGTTCCTCGCTCGACGCCAGCTTTTAGCATGGGAGAAGCGATATGGTCTGGCCGTTAAGGCCCTTCCCTGTGACCCGGACGCGCCTCCCGCATTATGCCCGCATTCGATGCGAGGATCAGGCGGGAGGCATTAAAGAGGGATAGAATCGGGCGTTAAGGACGCGGATGGCAGGATACAATGGCGGTGAAGCCCAGAATCTTTCTGCGGATTGTCCGGCCTTATTCCTGTTTGCCTTCGCCCCGCTTTTTGGCCCGGTCGAGTTTATCCAGCTTGAGAGCCGTTTTGATGAAGCTTACGATGAATATGACCACAAACGCCAGGCTGAAAACCAATCCTCCCAAGTCCATGATGGTCAGGTGGTTGCCCCGGTATTCCAGCACTTGACCGTCCCAGAAGAACATGACGGTATTGAAGAGGATGATGGCCAGCCTGATCTCGGTGGGGCCGAACTTCATGTAGGAGATGCGGAATTCGCCTTGAGTGTAGGCGGAAACGTGCACATAGACATTCATCAGCAGATAGCCGATGGCTATCATCATCGCGATGTCGAAGCGCATCAGGGGTGACAGGCCGAAAGACAGGCAGATTATCACCGTGGTCAGGGCGTCGGCCAGATGGTCCACAAAGTAGCCATAACGCTCCCGCTCGATATGCCTAACCCGGGCCAGGGTGCCGTCCAGGCTGTCGCCAAACCAGTTCAGCACGAAGCCGAAACTGGCCAGAAACAGCCAGCAGCGTGATTGCGCACTCAGCAGATAGGCAGCCGCGCTGATCAGCGTGCCTACAAACGCCAAAACCGTGAGATGGTCGGGAAGAACCTTCTCCGGAAGGGCGTTGGCCAGCTTGCATAGAATTTTTCTTTCCAGGGGACCGGTGAATGTGTCTATCACCCTCTCAGCTTTTTTATCGTTCATGCTTTCTCCCTTATATCCTTGACTACAGAATCGGAGGTCTTTTTGTGTTTTAATTTGGGAAACACCAGATATTCGTTGGCCAGCAGCTTGAATAGCGGCCCCAAAATCTGTCCCGCGATGTTGGCAACCATGTAATGGACGCCCAGGAAATGGGTCAGCAGCCATAAAATGCCCAGATTTATCACGAAATCTATGGACGCGGTGACGATGTTATAGCGCAGCAGCAAGAGGAAATAACTCTTAGGGGACCTGCTGACGCGGTCTTTCCAGGTGATGAAGTAATGCCCTGTGAAGTTGTGGATGATGGCCACTTCGATCGCGATGGCGCCCGCGAACATCAGCGGTATCTTCAACACGCCATGCGTAAGCCACAGAACGGCAAGGTTTACCAGCGTCCCCACCCAGGCGATCAGATGGAAGCTGATCAGCTTTCTCAGGTTGATCCTCTTCAATCCCGTAATAAGTTTGGCTGTTTTCATCAATAATTCCTTGCGCGTTGCGTGTAACCTTTATATCGGGTATTTCACTAAATAACTTTCAGTAGGTCGTCTGATAATTCCAAGCTTGTTTTCTGTAAAGGAATTTCTTTGGGCACTATCAAATGTGATGTCCAATTCGTCACGGAAAATGGACTGAATGACAAGAAACCCGGAACCGCGTGGCTCCGGGTTGTAGTAGCTTTATGCCTGCGTCAGATATACTTGTTGATTTTCCCTTCGATCAGGGCCTGGATTTCGCGCATGCGGTCCTCGGATTCGGCTTCGTAACGGGTTACCAGGACAGGAGTTGTGTTGGAGGCGCGAACCAGTCCCCAGCCGTCATTGAAGGTGATGCGCGCGCCGTCGATGTCGTTCACGTCGTAACCCTCGGCCTTGAATTCCTCACAGACCTTGGCCACCACCTCAAATTTCCGCTCGTCGGCGCATTTGATGTGCATTTCGGGAGTGTTGTGCATTTTGGGTTGGTCAGCCAGGTAAGAGCTTACGGGGGCGTCGGTTTTGGAAACGATTTCGATCAGGCGGCAGCTCACATAGATGGCGTCATCAAAGCCCAGATAGCGGTCTCCCAGAAAGACGTGGCCGCTCATTTCGCCGGCGAAATCCACCCCGATTTCCTTCATCTTCATCTTGATGTTGGCGTGACCGGTTTTATACATCATGGGCACGCCTCCGCGGGCGCGGATGTCGTCGAAGAGGTTCTTGGAGCATTTCACGTCGGCGATAATGGTCTTGCCCTGGTTAGTTTTCAGGTAGTCGCGGGCCAGGATGTTGAGGATCTGGTCGCCGAAGAGCATTTTGCCTTTTTCGTCCACCACGCCGATGCGGTCCGCGTCGCCGTCCAGGCCGATGCCCAGTTCGTATTCAGCCGCCACGACGGCACGGGCAAGGTCCTCCATGTTCTTGGCCACGGTGGGGTCCGGATGGTGGTTGGGGAAAGTGCCGTCGGGATCGCAATACATTTCAATGAGTTCACAGCCGAGGCGGTCAAGGATTTCCGGCAGGTAGGGGCCGCCCATTCCGTTGCCGCCGTCGATCACGACCTTCACCGGCCGTTCCAGATGGATGTTGGCGGTGATGTAATCAATGTAAGCGTCATTGACCGAATCGTCTTTTACATAGCTGCCCTCCCCGCTGGCAAAATCCCCGGCCTGGATGATCTTCAACACCTTCTGCAGTTCCTCCGCGTAAACGGAACCCAGGCCCAGATTGAGTTTGCAGCCGTTGTATTGGGAGGGGTTGTGGCTGGCGGTGACCATGGCTCCACCATCGGTTTTCATTTTCCAGATTGCGAAATAGAGCACGGGGGTGGCCACGAGGCCGATATCGGTGATATGGCAGCCGGTTTCCAGGGCTCCCTTTATAAATGCTTCCTTCAGCTTGGGTGTGGTAAGCCGGGCGTCGCCGCCCAGGGCGATGGTCCGAAGGCCTTTCTGGCGCAGATAGCTGCCAAAGCCTTTGCCGATCAAATAGTATGATTCTTCGTTCAGTTCTTCGTCAACAATGCCGCGAATGTCGTATTGGCGGAATACTTGGGGTTTAATCATGATTAACCTCTTTATCTGATTCAATAATGTCTTTCAGGATGGGCAGCATGTCTGCCAAAGCCCTGGCCCGGTGGGAAAGCGCGTTCTTTTCGGCGTCGGTCATCTCGGCGTAGCTGCGCGGTCCCGGATCGGGAATGAAGATGGAATCGTAGCCAAAGCCGTTGGCGCCGCGTTCCTCTGTGGAAATGCTGCCCGGCATCACGCCTTCTGTGAAGGCGACCACTCCGTCCGGAGCTGCCAGAACGGCAATGGTGCGGAACTCCGCGCCGCGGTCATTCGTTCCCTGAAGCAGGTGCAACACCTTGTCTCGGTTATCCTTGTAGTTACAATGCTCTCCCGCGAAGCGGGCGGCGTGGATTCCCGGCTCTCCGTTCAGGGCGTCGATGAACAGGCCGGTATCATCCGCCAAACAGAGCAAGCCGGTATGCCTTGCGGCTTCCAGGGCTTTCTTGGCGGCATTGCCGCGCAGGGTGTCCTGGTCCTCATCGGTGGGCGGAAGGTCCGGAAAATCCAACAGGGACAACAGGTTAACAGCCGTTCCGGACAGCAGTTCGCGCAGCTCGGTGACCTTGTCCGGATTCCGGGAGGCGATCAGCAGTTTCCGCATGCGCCTACTTGATCTTGAGCCACTTCTTGATGCGGGACAGGACGTTTTTGTCCAAAAACCTCTCTGCCGTGGCGGTGATC